>ENA-UOWO01002576-UOWO01002576.1-activated-sludge-metagenome-genome-assembly--contig:-NODE-2576-length-22236-cov-5.595465_pt1 | contig 22236 bp, 17 predicted proteins | sample MGYA00238148_ERZ761564 | MGnify/ENA primary metagenome ERZ761564 (study PRJEB28885, sample SAMN05720194) | activated sludge metagenome | isolation source: Anaerobic digester | place: USA... | reverse complement strand
GGCGAATTAAAATTGAATCAAAAATCTATTTTAGATATTTCCAATTTGGCAAATGGTATTTATTATATCAAATGTGAAGGGATGAGTAAGAAATTTCTGAAAGAGTAATCGATACTTATTAAATCAAATTTTGCTACGGAGACTGACGAAAAACTAGCGATAAGTATTGGTCAAGCGGAATCGCGTTGTGCGACGAGAAATTTTGTGGTTAGAAAATGATTATTCGCGCAACATAGCGTGCAGCGCAGAACATAAACTGATCCGAAGGAATCGCCTTTTTTTCGTCTTGATTTTTTGGTTGCCTTTTTTATCAAGAAAAAAGGTAAGAAGAAGAAAATTTTATTCTTACGATTCATCCCGAGGTTTATTTCCTTACAAACTTATTGCCTCTAAAACTATTTTGTCGCTCATCATACGAAATTTTGAAAATGTTTTGTGAGGATACAAAACATGGAGTAGAAGTTCATTTATCCCTAACAGATTGCTTCGCGGAGCCTCGCAAAGACGTTCTAATAATAACTGTCGTCACTGCAAGGAACGAAGCAGTCTGTATACTTGAGGCTCAGTTATTATCTCCGCTAAACATCATAGGGAATTAATGCATGTACAATTTCTAATCTTACATAATCGGAGTATCATCAAATAGAATGAAATTTATTTACCAAGGTTGGAAACAATATTATTGAGATATTGCCAATGTCTTAAAATACGCTAATTTCAATATCATTTAAGTTTTATCAACTATTTAGCATTTTCTTATTATTTAAAAATTATTTTTGTCCTTCTTCAAGATGAGAATAAAAAATTACATATTTATTGCCTTACTAGTTTTTATCAATTTTAGTATATCTGCGCAAAAAACAAAAAATCAATCGCGCGAGCAATTAGAGAGTCAACGAATGTCTATTCTCGAAGAAATTAAACGAACAAGTCTTGAATTAGCTGAACTTCGTAAAGATAAAAAAGCCTCCCTCTCTGAATTGCAAGCCTTACAAACCAAATTAAGCGCACGTCAATCTTTGATTGCCAATATCAATAATGAGATTAATATCATTGAAGAAAATATTAATCTAGCCAATAAAGATGTGTTTGTCTTAAAAACACAACTCGATACCCTTAAAAAGCAATACGCTGAAATGGTTCGATATACTTATAAAAACAGGACTTCATCTGATATGATTGTCTTTTTGTTTTCATCATCTTCTTTTAATGATGCAACCCGACGGTTACAATATGTAAAACAATATCGCAGCTATCGTGCTGATCAAGCGGTAAAAATAGCTTCAGCTGGCAAACAGTTAAATAATAAAATTACCGTACTCAATCAGCAGAAACAGAAAAAGGATTTTGTATTGATGGCACAAGAACAGCAAAATAAAATTTTAGAAGCTGAGACGGCTGAAAAAAATAGAATTGTTACACAACTCAAGGGTAAAGAAAAAGATTTAATTGTTGATTTAGCTAGAAAGAAAAAAGCAGCTGAAGATTTAAATAGGGCAATTTCGAGCGCGATTAAAAAAGAAATTGAAATTGCTCGAAAAAGAGCAATGGAAGAGCGAATTCAACAAGACAAATTGCGAAAAATGGCCGCTGAGAAGGAAAAGAGAATGGCGCAAGAAAAAAAGAATCAAGCTTCATTAGCTGCCGAAAAAGCAAAACGAGATGAAGAAGCTAGACAATTAGCCATTGCTAAAAAGCAACAAATTGAAAAAGAGAAACAAGCCCTAGCTGATAAACAACGTCGTGAAGATCAAGAAAGAAAATTAGTTCAAGATAAAAAAGAAAGAGAGGCGAGAGAACAAGCTTTAGCCGTTGAACGCAAAAAGCAATTAGAGGCCGAAAAAAGTGCTTCTAAATTGGCTGAATCTAAACGAATTGAAAAGGAAAGACAATTAGCGATAGAGCGTAAAAAACAAGAAGAAACGCAACGTCAATTGGCGTTAGAAAAACAAAAGCAAGAAGATCGTCAACGTCAACTCATGGTTGAAAAGCAACGTCAGGAAGAATATCAACGACAATTGGTTGAAGACAAAAAACGTCAAGAACGAGAACAAATTCGTTTAACAAGTAATCAACCATACGGCAATCCACGTTATGTAAAAACAATTGCTGAAAAGGAAACACCCGTGATTGCAATGAACAAACCTAGTTCCGAAACGAGCTCGTTTTCAAGTAATGAAGCTTCTAAACCGAATGTTCGTACTTTGGAAAAAGACGATTATAAGTTCTCATTAACGCCTGAAGAAAGAGCTCTAACAAATAACTTCGAAGCCAATAAAGGTAAATTACCTTGGCCAGTTGAAAAGGGGTATGTTGCGGAGCATTTCGGAAAAAATAAACATCCTTTGTTTAATGTGGTAACCGAAAATTATGGTGTTGATATCAAAACAAGTGTAGGTGCATCGGCAAGAGCTATTTACTCAGGTGAGGTTAACTCAATTATTAATGTACCTGGCATGGGACAAACTGTTTTAATTAATCATGGATCGTTTTATACCGTGTATTCAAAACTAAGTAAAGTGAATGTGGCCAAAGGTTCAAAAGTGGGCATGAAACAATCAATTGGTACAGTATCAACTGATGAAGATGGAAACACTTTAATTCATTTTGAAATTTGGAAGGTGGGTGCAAATGGTCAGCCATTTAAAGTGAACCCTGAACAATGGGTAGCACAATAGATATAATTGTCTTTATCTAATTAAAGTGATATCCCCCTTTTGAATTACTTTTTCTTTTTGAAAAGGACAGGTATACTCTAGATAATAAAAATAAACATCTACATCACAATCTACACCATTGAATTTTCCGTCCCATGATTCTGCAATGTTTTTTGTGCTAAAAATATTTTTACCCCACCGATCAAAAACACTAAATTTTACAGATTGAATTTCGCTGATCGGGAGCACACGTAATACATCATTTTTTGTATCATTATTCGGACTAAATGCATTTGGTACAACTGCTTTACAGCACAATAATTGTTCAATATCGATAGGTTCCGAAATCTCACATCCCATATTATCTTTAACAGTTATAGAGGTATGTGTTTCACCAGCAGGATTCATATCAAGTCCAATATTGCCATTACTCCAAATATATTGGTAAGGTGGCCATCCTCCTACCAAACTGAGTTTAGCAAATCCTGTATTGGTTTCAAAACAAGGCACATCTTTAATATTTTTTATAATTTGTAATGCGCTGTCAGGACCAGGAACAATGGCATTAAATATAACTTCGCATCCGATACTGTCCTTCACAAAATATGGATAGCTTCCTTGTTTTAAATTAGAATAAATCGATTGCGAATTATAACTCCCTCCATTAAAAGCATAGAGATAAGGAGGAAAGCCACCAGTTGTATTGATCTCAATGATAGATGTAGCATCGGCGTAGCAAATAACGGTGTCGGCCTTATAGTTGGAGATGATTTGTGTCGGCTGGTTAAAAAATACGACCGTATCATTTGGACAAGAATTTGCATCCGTTATATAAATGGTGTATGTACCACCAGCAATATTATTGATTTGAGCTATGCTAGTAAAATTAATGCCATCAATTGAATACTTATAAGGCGAGGTGCCCGACGATCCAGTTAAGGTAATCGATCCTGTTGAATCGCCATAACAGAGTGGTTGGGTGTATGAAACCAATCCAAGAAATGGCTTACCGTCATTTGTAAGCGAAATAGTATCAGTTTTTACACAACCCAAGCTATCAGTTGTTTTTACCCAATAGGTACCAGGAGCTAATCCGGTAACTATACTGGTTGTATCTCCTGTACTCCAAAGTGTATCAACCCAACCTGTCCAATTAAAAACATTATTCAAATAAATTTTTCCATTGCTACTATCACAATTGGCATTTGCTTTTGAAACACTATTTATAAGGGCAAGAGAAGGTAAAATAGTTAACGTATCAATTTCAGAACAATTACTAGCATCAGTTGTTGTAATGGTATAAATGCCGGCTGCAAGTCCAGTAGCGGTTGCTGTGGTTTGTCCACCAGGCATCCAACTATAGGTATAAGGGGGCAGGCCGTAAGAAGCTGTGATTTTCGCAATACCATTATTTAGTCCACATGAGGTATTTTGCAAAACTGTATCTAAAGTTTCAACAGCTAATGTATCAGGTAATAAAATAATTGCATTTACACTACATCCATTGATATCTGTAACAAGAACAGAATATGTTCCTGACATTAAATTTGTAACATTTTGTGTGGTAGCGCCTGTATTCCATAAAAACTGATAGGGCAAGGTTCCATTAGTAATGGTTAAATAAATTGCACCCGATGAATCGTGACAAACAGGCTTGGTAACAGAATAAACTAATTCTGGAATACTATCGAATGGTAAAGTAATTGAAGCATTTGTGGTGCATCCATTGGCATCTGTAATTGTTACAACATATACGCCTTGTGTTAAACCTGTTATAGGGCTACCCGTCATGCCATTGCTCCAATTAATTGTATATGGTGGTACACCATTAGCAGGATGAAGATAAATTTTACCATTCGAATCTGGGCAAGTTGGACGAATGATAGAATCAACAATAGCTGCCACATTGTATTGAGGAAAAACTTGAATTAAACTATCTTTTCTACATCCATTGGCATCTTTTACACTTATATAATAAAAACCGTTAGTAATATTTGTAAACACATTATTCGATGTAAATGGTCCGCCATTAATAGCATATGAAAGCGGAGGTGTAAAGCCGATTGCTGTTACCGTAATTATTCCAGAACTATCACCATTACAAAGCGGCGGTACAATAGAAATATTGGTGATATCAGGTATATTTTTATCAATAATAACCGAATCTTTAAATGTAGCTGCAGGACAATAAAAATTTATTTCAGCTCTAATTTTATTATAAGGTATGGATGGAGGACAAAAATAAATGCTATCTACATTAGTGGCAATTACATTATTCAATGCATCACGCCATTTGAGCAAATAGTTAGGTATTCCTGAAGGCGCAATACGAATACTCTCATTGCTCATGGTAAATATTGATGCATGTTTGCCAGGTGCTGTGAAAGCAGTTGTTGCGCCTGCATCTTGTATACCAATGGTTCCGTAATTAGCATAATTAGATGCATTATTATCACACCCGATTTTAGAAGTGACATGTATATCAATTAAATTGGTTGATTCATTTAATACAACTTGAAATGATGAGGTATTGGCACTACATGTAAGTCCAAATATTCTTACATTTTGATAGCTAATAATAAATTTTCTAAATGGTGCGGTTCCAATGGTTGCGTACTTAATTGTTCCACCGAGTGTTGGCGCAATATCCATATACATAAAAAAAATAGCATTATCTGGAAAGGTTGAATTAAAATAAGGCAATAATTGTTGTGTATTATTATTGCAACTTACACCATTATAAGCAGGGTTAAAAGTTAAAACACCATTATCAGCGATATAACATTGTGTGAACACATTTTCGAAAAAACAAAAATTAAAACCAATTGGGATAGCATTTGAAAACTTATCATCTAATAGGTTGATTGTGGTGCCTGTAATACTTGTTGGTGAATAAGGTATTGAACTAACCGAATATTGATTTGTTTTTAAAGGCTTGGGAAAATTAGCATGCAACATTGTGCAAGTGCTATCACATGAAATAATATGAATGGGTCCTTCAATAATATCAAGCCCATTTTGACAATTTGAAAAGAGCGGCAAGGATAAAAGTAAAAGAAGAATAAAATATTTTGTAAGGAGATATTTAATCATACGGAACCAAATTTAGTAAAGTTTTCTTACTTTGCATACTCAAGGACGTAAATTCAAACATAAAAGACAGGCAATCAATGAAGCAATTAATTACTATTTTTTTAATCACGATAGTTACTTTTCATGTATCGGCACAAAAAAAATATGCATCTAAAAATATTGTAGTGAAAGGGCGTATTACTCAAACTTCCGACTATTGTGGTGGTGCCCAGCCAACTGAAGAACTACTGAACGAACTTCGCTCAAAGCAACCGGTAGAAGGTAAAATTATTTATATCAGACAAGTTAGCACAAGTAAAATGGCCAATCCAATTATTAAAAAAGTGGTAACAGATGCAAGTGGAAATTTTAAAGTGGTTTTAAAGAGTGGATATACCTATCATTTTGTTGAAGAATGGAAACATGATCCATTAAAAATACCTACGGATACCGAATTTGTGACATGGGATGAAAATTGTTTTAAAACACGTTATAACACGCCTGATTATATCTTAAAAGTTAAAACAAAAGGGAACCCGGTGGTGGCTATAAATTATCACACGCCATGTTTTTATAGGCCTTATTGCGGTAATTACACAGGGCCATTACCGCCATAGATCTCTTATTTACTTCATTTATTTTTGTTGATACCAGATAGGTTTTTCAATTGTCATACGATTGTCATATTTGATTTTAAAGAAGTTGAATACGCAATTCCTCAAGTACTTTTGTTGCCTAAAATAAAATAGAAATGAAGAGAATAATTTTTACATTAATTACAGTATTGTCAATTGTGAATATGGCTAGTGCTCAATGGTCTAGCGATTCTGTATTAATGGGTGCGGGTTCAGCAAATGATGTATTTTATAGTTTGAAGAACGGGACAGTTAAAACCGAAAATAATAAGAATTGGCATCTCGCTTTTTCTATGTCGCCTAGCGATAGTGGTTCAATTTGGGCAAATCATAATGTAGGCAATTCATATGTAACCGTTTACAATATTCATAAAACATATGCTCAATGGAGTTCTGTAACAATAGCAGATACAGTGGGCTCTTCAGTTTGTTATAATTACGACAAAGGATGGTTCCAAGGTGCTTTAAACGATTTGCCTCGACCTTCGATATTCAGTTTTGGATGGGGGACATATAATTTAACCTCACATAATGTAATTGGTGATTCAATGTTTATTGTGAAAGCTGACACCAACTACTATAAAGTCTTCATTCATTCTTTAATTTCTGTTCCAATGGATTATGCAATTTCAGTTGAAAACTTAAATGGTGGGCCACTTATGACTGACACCATTTCAAGAGGTACAAAATATGCAGATAGAAATTTTGCTTATTACAATTTAGCGACTGGTGTCGATTCAAATCGTGAACCGGCAAAACCAACATGGGATTTGGTATTCAATCGTTACAATACCTTAGCCACACAAGGATCTGTTACCATTCCTTATCCAGTTATTGGTGCATTAAGCAATAAAACAATTAAAGTATCAAAAGCAAATATGATTCATGTTGATAGTGCATTAGCTCATTTATGGAATAATGGAGATTATGTTTTTCCATGGCCAGCAGATAGTTCTAAAATTTCTGGTGTAGGTTATGATTGGAAAGTGCCACCAGTAGGTCCGCCACCAGCAGGTTGGGTTGTTCCTGATTCTGTTTCGTACTTCATTGAAGATTATCCAGGTAATTTATATCAATTACAATTCACAGGCTATAGTGGAAGCGGAACTGGCAAAATTTATTTAAGAAAAAGACTTGTAGCTCCAGTATCAGTAAATGATATCAATTCTTCTTTAAGCCAATATGAATTTTTCCCGAATCCAGTTCAAAATCAATTAAGTATTACTTTAGATAGTAGGGATAATACACAAGCTAATTTATCTATCATTGCTTTAAATGGTCAGGTTGTGTTTGCACAACCAGTTAAAATCAACCAAGGTTTTAATAATTATATTATCAATACAAGCTCATTCTTAAATGGTCAATATATCATTTCATTGAATGGTAAAAATATTAAAATCAATAGCAAAATCACCATTGCCAAATAATTCAATTGATAAATAAACTTCTTCATATTATATTTTTAATTTTAATAGCACAGGCTGTTGAGGCTAAAAGTTTGAAGATTGAGGTCAAGGATAAGACCACGCAAAAAGCAATTATTGGAGGTAGTTTTTCAATTACAATGGGTGTAAATAAAACCATTAAATTAGTTGACAATAATGGTATTTTAGAAATAAAAGATATTCAGTATCCAGTTAAAATTAGAGGTACTTATATTGGATATGAATCCATGATAGTTAAGCTTGACCAATCAAATGTGATTGCAAAAGATGGTTATGATTTTACAACTATTTATTTTGAAAAATCGGTTTCTAATATAAATGATTTAGTTATTACTGGACAAATTGTGCCTGTTATGGCGAAACAATCTATTTATAAGGTGAATGCAATTTCAACTACTGAAATAAATCAACGAGCTGCTGTTTCATTAAATGATGTCTTGAATTACGAAATGAATAATTTTGTTTCAAATGACAATTTACTTGGGAGTTCTGTAAATATTGGAGGAATTGGTGGTCAAAATGTAAAAGTACTAATCAATGGAATTCCAGTAACAGGCAGAGAGAATGGCAATTTAGATATGGGTCAACTGAACATGAATAATATCAAGCGGATTGAAATGATTCAAGGCCCAATGAGTGTCATGTATGGCAGTAATGCATTAGGTGGTGTTATTAATTTAATTACTGCAACGCCTAAAAAGAAAATTTCAATTGATGCACGAACCTATCTTGAAAGTATAGGTCGATATAATTTTTCAAGTAATATTGGATTAAAAAGAAAAAACCATCAATTACAATTTTCAATTGCGAGAAATTTCTTTGCTGGTTGGACGCCAAAAGATTCAATTGATCGATTTCAATTATGGAAGCCTAAAGAGCAGTATACAAGCGATATCCAATATAATTTTACTTTTAAAAAATTGAAATTAAATTATTTTGGTTCTTACCTAAACGAAAAAGTTACTAATAAAGGTGAACCAATTATTAATCCTTACGAGGGTTATGCGTTTGATGAGTATTATCGAACCAATCGAATCATTAATTCGATATCTGCCAATATTCAAGTGAATGAAACCGATCAAATAAATTTAACTAATAGCTATCAATCGTATAAACGAACTAAAAATCGCTTGAAAAAAGATTTAGTAAGTTTAAATCAATTTGAAACAAAAAATGTTGGAGATCAGGATACCTCAAGATTTCATGATATTAATTTACGAGGAACTTATTCAAGTAGTCGACTAAAAAATTTAGATATTTTATTAGGATATGAGTATGCACATGAAACAGGAATTAGTTTTAAACTAGAAGGGCAAAACCAAACCATGTCTGAATTAGGATTGTTTGGATCTGCATTATATAAATTGAAAAAAATGCAATTTCAGCCATCCATTCGGGTTTCATATAATAATCGATATAAAATAAATTATACGCCAGCTTTCCACGCCAAATATGATATAAATAGTACAACACAATGGCGTGCATCTTATGCCCGTGGTTTTAGAGCGCCTACATTAAAAGAAATGTACCTTCAATTTGTAGATCAAAATCATACTATTATTGGCAACGCAGATTTGAAACCTGAAATTGGTGATCATGTTGAAATGGGCATCGATCATCAAAAGCAAATTAAAAAGTACAATATTGGATATTCAGTTAATACGTATTATAATTCAATTCAAAATTTAATTGCACTCGCTGTATTTAATAATCATGGTGTTTTAAGGCAATATGAAAATATTGAAAACTATCAAAATTGGATCGTGAATGTGAAAGGGAGATTAGGATTTGGCGGTTTAAATTTAAGTAGTGGAGTAGGGATGATATTTGTTCAAAAATCATCTGTTACACCACAACATAATATTTTTGAATACACTTTTACAAGTAGCTATTTTATTAAGAAAATTAAAACGGCTGTCAATTTTAATTATAAGTATAATAGTCGCCAACCAGTAATCACAATTGATCAGCAGTTTTTATATACCTCCCCTTTGCATATTGGAAATGCCTCCATACAACGTTCATTTTTAAAGAAATCTTTAAATGCTCAAATAGGAGTTAAAAATCTTTTTAATATCCAAAATGCAGGTTTAACCGGTAATATCAGCACCACTCAAAATAGTGGTCATTCTAGTTCAGGTGTAATGCAAATTTTTCCAGCTAGAAGTTTTTTTCTTGATCTAACTTATTCATTCTAAACAACTTGACTATTTAGTTACAATTCATGTGATTAAATAGGTTCAATAGAACTAATTTTTGGCACAATGTTTGTCTTAACCATTGGAAAGAAACATACAATGAGTTATAGTAACAGCGAAATATTATTCAATAAGAAGAATTTAAAGTCACCAATCGAACAATCTCCGAATACCGCAAAGGGTATCTTATATATCTTAGAGGATGTTAAAGTGGTAACGAATGCCGAAGACTCAGTAGAACTTGTAAACTTGTATACCAAAAGGGTAAACAAACCATCGGCTTCATTAACAAAGAAAATTTTATCGAAAGAATTCAGACCATTTGAGTTTTTAATCAATAGGAATTAATTTTCAAATTAAATGATCCCCAAAAAAAATTAAGAAAAAATTTTGTTTTATTAAACAAAGCATTTACCTTTATTTTATAATAAATTTATTCTCTCTGAAGAAATCTCTACTTTAAAGTTCACATCCAAATAAAAATAGTGAACATTATTTATTAAAGAATTTAACTTAACGTTGTCGGTACATCATAGTTTATAATCCGTTTTTGCTCACGCTTAACACGAATAATAAATTAAAATATTACTTGATAACAAAACTAAAAAGAGAGAAACAAGCCTATAGCAAAAACTTCTACATGACATTTAAAATTATTGCTTACCCAATAAAAAAAGAAGTTTATGCATACCCTCAAACATCTCACAGAAGAAGATTTATTCGCTCGTATTGTAAAGAGTGATGAACAAGCCATTGCTGAATTATTGCAACGGAATAAAACTAAATTATTTACCTCAATTTATTTGCTTGTAAAAGACAGATATATTGCCGAAGATTTATTTCAAGAGGTATGTATTAAAGTAATTACCAAAATAAGAGATGGTAAATACAATGACGATGGAAGATTTACGCCATGGGCATTACGAATTGCTCGAAATCTAACGATTGACTATTTGCGCATCTCAAAGAGAATGGTGAAAATTACTTTACCCGATGGACGCGATATCTGTGAGCTCATCGGTATGGTTGAAGATAATAAAGAACAAAGCTTAATGAAAAATCAATCGCACAGCAGCGTTCGAAAAATGCTTGATATGATTCCTTTTGAACAAAGAGAAACCATTGTACTTCGTATGTATGGTAATATGAGCTTTAAACAAATTGCAGAACTAACAGGTGTAAGTTTGAATACTTCTTTAGGAAGAATGCGTTACGGCTTAATTAATTTGAGAAAGGTGATGGACGAAAAAGGAATTATGTTATAAAATGAGTTCGGTTATAAATTAAGTCCTGAACCAATTCATCCTAATTTATGCTGCTTGTTGCCTCACCATTTCACTCACTCTGTAAACAAGAAATATACAGATCACAACAAAGCCAACCATACAATATCCTAAAATATCAAAATGCTCTAGCGGACTTGTTTTAGTTTCTTGTTTAACTATAAAACCTGCGAACACAGCCGCTAAACCTCCCGCCATTTGTTGTAATGATGAATTGATACTCATATAAGCACCACGATCTGCAGGATTTGCGATGGCTGAATTTAATGCTGTTGCTGGAACCATTCTACTCATAATACCCATAAATAAAAATACATTGACCACAATCACTAACCACAACGGAACGGGTGTAAGATTGGTATAAATAACAATCATAATTGATGCAATAATAGAGCCTATAGTAAACAGTTTGAACTTGCTTATCTGATCGCTCAATTTACCTACAATAGGCATAATAATAATTGAAGCAAAACCTGTAAATAAAAATACAGTGGCTAATTGACTTTGCGCTACTGATACATTATTCACTAAAAATGCACTTGTAAAAGGCATGAGCATAAAACCTCCCATCGACATTAAAGCGGTTGCAAGAAACCCAATTCGATAATTTCTTTTTTGAATCGTATGCCAAAGATGAAGCAAAGGATTTTTATCACTTTGTAATTTTAAATGATCGGTGATGGGTTTCATTTTAAATACAATTAAAATAAAAATGAGAATGGCTAAACCAACAATCATAAAAAAAGTAGCATGCCAATTAAATTGATCTGCAAGATATAATCCAATAGGAATGCCTAAAATTTGACTTCCTGCAAATGCCATCTGAACAAAACCCATAACCCTGCCACGTTGATGAAGACTAAACAAATCGGTTATTATTGCCATCGAAATAGAGCCAATTACACCACCGAAAAGTCCTGTTACAATTCTAGCAATAAAAAGTGTATAATAATTATTGGCAATGCCACAAAAGAAGGTGCCAATAATAAATCCAATATAAAATACCAATAGCATTTTCTTTCGATCAAATCGATCTGCAAAACCGGCGGCAAGTATACCCGAAATGCCGGCACTAAATGCGTAAGCCGAAACAACACTTCCAAATTGTTGTGTACTAAAATTCATCGATTTCATTAATATATCGCCAAGAGGAGACAAGATCATGAAATCGAGTACAATTGTGAATTGAAGTAAGGCCAATAATGTAATGGCAAATTTTTGGTAATTTGTAAAACCGCCTTGAGATATTTCTGAATTGGGCATTAGTGTTGGATTTAGCGCAAGGCTTTAATAAATAATTATTTCAATATTTAATTCCAGATTGATCTCAATCTTTCAATTTGCATTTAATTAAATCATACTATTATTTACCCCAACCAAGCCAATCGTTCGCATTGGCATATACCATCAGTAATAAAAGAATGATCATACCCACCATTTGAGCATACTCTAAAAATTTCTCATTGGGTTTTCGACGAGTAATCATTTCATATAAAGTAAACATTACATGTCCGCCATCGAGTGCAGGAATTGGTAATAAATTCATGAAAGCTAAAACAATTGAAAGAAACGCCGTCATATTCCAAAACGATTCCCAATCCCATACGCCAGGAAATGCGTTGGCAATGGCTTTAAATCCGCCAAGTCCTTTATAGGCGCCTGTGCTAGGACTTAGTATTAATTTAAATTGATCGATATAAGCTTGTAATTTATCGATTGTTTTACCTAATCCAGCAGGGAAGGATTCAAAAAATCCATAGTTCTTGGTTTCAACTTTTAGCACACCCATTTCCTGTAGTTTTTTTACATCACGAATTGGTGGAACACCAAGTCTTTTTTCATCCATTAATTTTGTACGTAATTGGATAAGACTTCCATTTCTATTGATTGATAAACTAACTGAATCAGAAGTGGTTGAGCGCAGAACGGGGCCAATTTCATCAAAATAAGTAATTGGTAAACTATCGATGTATTGAATAATATCTCCTTCTTTAACACCAGCTTCTTTAGCATTTGATTTATCTGTTCCTTCAAACGAACCAATGATGGCAGGCATACGAGGTTCAATTAAAAACATACCTTTCGATTTATTTTTCCTTTCAACCAAAGATCCAATCATATCCACCGGAAAATCTAATTTTACCTCAGCACCATTTCTATTTACAAGAGCAGATTTACTTGTTATGATTTTGAGCTCAACACCATCTAAATATTCAATAGGTTTACCATCAACACTTAGAATTTTATCTCCTTTTTGTAGTCCAATTTTATAGAAAGTACTATCCTGAAATGAGATACCATTTTTTAGAGAGGCCATCGGTACTTTTTGTTCACCCCATTTAAATAATATCATTGAATAAATGAAAATGGCTAGTAATACATTCACAATAATACCACCCAACATAATGATTAAACGTTGCCAAGCTGGCTTGCTCCTGAATTCCCATTCTTTTGGTGGAAGTTTCATGGCTTCTTTATCCATGCTTTCATCTATCATACCTGATATTTTAACATAGCCACCCAAAGGCAACCAGCCAATACCATATTCAGTATCACCTACTTTCTTTTTAAATAGTGAAAACCACGGATCAAAAAATAAGTAAAATTTTTCAACACGACATCCAAACCATTTTGCGGTGATATAATGTCCAAATTCATGCAGAATTACAAGAATACTTAAGGATAGTAAAAGCTGTCCGGCTTTAACACCCACCGTAGCCCAATCAATTGCTAATAAATACATAGTTATTTGGTCGTAATTTTTATTTAATTAAAGTTGATGAAAATTTCCTTGCCTCTTGATTACTTTGAATATAATCGTGCAAGCTAGGTTTTTCAATAAAGGTTATTTTTTCGAGTGTTGCTTCAATCACATCACTCATTTCAAGAAAACTAATTTTGTTTTTTATAAAGGCGTCTACTACTATTTCGTTTGCAGCATTTAATACACAAGGTGCATTACCGCCTTTAAACATTGCCTCTTTTGCCAATGCAAGATTTCTAAAGGTTTTAATATCTGCAGGTTCAAAAGTGAGTGATGGATAATTTTTAAATTCAAGTCGTTTGAAATCATTTTTTACTCTATGAGGATATGCCAACGCATATTGAATTGGAAGCTTCATATCAGGTAATCCCATTTGAGCCTTCATGCTACCATCTTCAAATTGCACCATTGAATGAATAATGGATTGAGGATGAACAATTACTTCAATTTGATCATTCTTTAATCCGAATAACCATTTTGCTTCAATCATCTCCAATCCTTTATTCATAAGGCTTGCTGAATCAATTGAAATCTTTGCGCCCATTGTCCAATTAGGATGCTGAAGTGCATGATCTTTTTTTACATTGATCAGATAATTTGGTTTTTTACCAAGAAAAGGTCCACCAGAAGCAGTTAGAACAATTTTTTCTATAGGGTTGTTTTGTTCCCCAACAAGACATTGAAATATGGCTGAATGCTCACTATCAACCGGTAATATCAAAGCATTTTTTTGTTTAGCCAAGGAAGTTACAATATCGCCTGCCACTACCAAAGTTTCTTTATTGGCCAATGCAATAGTTTTGCCTTGTTCAATAGCGGCTAGTGTTGAAGATAAGCCGGCATATCCAACAATACCAGCAACCATAATATCAAATGTATCACTACTTGCAATTTCAATTAATGAATTTTCACCTGCAAACACTTTGATATTATCATTTGCTAAGGCGGCATTTACTTTTTCGTATTGCGTTTCGTCACTAATAATCACAATATTTGGATGATATTGTTTGGCTTGAGCAATTAATAAATCAGCATTGCTGTGGGCTGTTAATACCTCCAACGAAAATAATTCAGGGTTATTGGCAATCACTTCAATGGCTTGTGTTCCAATTGAACCTGTACTACCAAATAGGGCTATTCTTTTCTTCATTTTCTTTAAATTCCTTTCACTCCATTTCTAAGAGGGCGCTAAAGTACTATTTTATACAGTTACTTTGGATTTAGAAATTAAATTTAACCTCATTTTAAACCTCCATGTTAAGCCCAAGTCAGAGGCGGCATAAAAAATAAATAGTATGAAATACACACATTTTAAAATTGGCGTTCTTTCGCTAGCCCTTTCAGGAATCTTATTTTTCGCATCTTGTAACCGAAAAGACAAAGGAAAAGACAATGATACCGAATTAGCAAGTGATCATAATTTCAGTGAAAATACCTATAATGACGTGCTGAATATTGCGGATGAAGCTTCAGAAAAAAATACTGGCGAAAATTTAGATAATTATAAAACAGCAAGTAATTGTGCCACTATTACTCATGATACAACCAGCGCAATTAGAACAATCACAATAGATTTTGGTCCAACTAATTGTTTATGTAATGATGGAAGATCAAGGAGAGGTAAGATTTTGGTGAGTTATACTGGTCGATATCGTGATACTGGAAGTGTTCATACCATTACATTTGACGGGTACCATGTGAATGACCATCATATTATGGGATCAAAAACGGTTACTAATGCGGGTTTAAATGCTGCTAACCAAACTTATTTTACAATTGTTGTGAATGGCTTAATAGTGAAATCAACTGGTGATTCAATTTCATGGACTTCAAACAGAACAAGAACATGGACCCAAGGTGAATCAACCATTGGTAATAAAATGGATGATGTATATGAAATTACAGGCTCAGCATCAGGCACTAAAGGTAGTAATAGCTATACAATGACGATCATTCAACCCTTAGTAAAAAGTTTAGCTTGTAACTGGATTTCAGCTGGTATCATTGAACTTCAACCATCGGGCAAAGCCTTGAGAACTATTAATTTTGGAACAGGTAATTGTGATAATATAGCCACGGTCACAATTGGTGGCACGGCACATACCATAACCTTGAACTAATATTAAGTATAAAAGCTAAAAGCCTTATTTCTAATTGAAGTAAGGCTTTTTTAGTTTCGATTGCAATTTTTGGAGAAAAAAAGAAACCAATTAGCACTTTTTACATTACTTTTAAAGCCTTATTTCGAGAGATTATGATAAAGAATGTTTTTTCTAAACAATTTGGTCTGCTATTTATCTTGTCAGTATTGTTCTTAACTTCATGTGTTCGGGAGCGAGATACTGATACAGATATGTCGGCAGAATTAGCGATGCATGAGTTTTTATTTCATGATGCATCTGAAATTGCTGATGACGCCGCAACAAAATCTACTGGTGAAAATTTATCAAATTATAAAACAAGAGGTTATTGCGCAACCCTAACACATGATAAAATCAATAATCCACGTACAATCATAATTGATTTTGGAAATTCCAATTGCATGTGTAATGATGGACGAGAAAGAAGAGGTAAAATTTTAGTTTCGTACACTGATACGTATGAGGATTCGGGCAGTGTTCATACAATTAATTTTGACAATTATTTTGTAAATGATCATCATGTGATGGGGTCAAATATTATAACACATAACGGTTTCAATGGTTCTGCTCAACCTTTCTATACGAGTATTATTAACGGTAAGGTATTAAAACCTTTTACAGCAGATACTTTGTATTATGAAGCCAATAGAACAATTACATTGGTTCAAGGAAGTGATACACCAGTTTGGGGCGATGATATCTACCAAATTACAGGATATGGATCTGGTAGAAATGCATTGCGTACATATTATGCAATGACCATCTCACAACCCTTGTTTAAAGAAGTATTAGGATGCCGATTTATAAACAAAGGAAGAATTGAAATGCAACCTCAAGGAAAAGCCTTACGTACAATTGATTTTGGTGATGGTTCATGTGATAATGATGCGACAGTAACTATCAATACCAAAGTATTTAATATCAAGCTTTAGTTTCGTTTTACAAAAACGATAGAATCAATATTCTCAAATGTTTAATTAAAGTGATTTGAGTTTTAAATGCAATCAACCATCATTCGTTGATTTGGATATTGAACACTACTTTTACAATCTACTTTTTTATTGAATGTACTATTTACTTTATTTAGCACTTTATCCTATTTCATTATTGCCGTTTAGGTTATTGTATCTGCTTTCCGATTTTATTTATTTCGTTTTATTTAGAATAATAGGATATCGAAAAGAGGTTGTGCATTCTAATTTATCTATTTCATTTCCCGAAAAATCAAATCATGAAATTGAAATCATTACTAAAAAATATTATTCAAATTTATGCGATAGCATTGTCGAAACAATTAAAATGATTTCTATTTCAAAAGAAGAATTAGATAAGCGAATGAAATGTAATTGGGAAGTATTTGATTCAATGACGGAACAAAATAGAAATGGACAAGGTTATATGTCTCATCAATTTAATTGGGAATGGGGTACACTCATTTGTAATTGGCATGTGCCACGAAGGTTTACAGGGCTTTATATGCCACTCACAAATGCTGCTTTCGAAAAATTATTTTTGACTATTAGAGGCCGCGCTGGTATGAAACTAGTGCGCGTGCAAGACATGCAAAAGGAAATGACAACGATTCAAAATGATAAAACCTTATGGGGTTTTATAGCCGATCAAAATCCAAGCGATCCTAAACGTGTATCATGGAATGATTTTTTAAATAGAAAAACAGCATTTTTTAAAGGTCCCGAATTTGTTGCTCGTCGATATAACAATCTGGTATATTTTGGTGAAATTATTAAACTCAAAAGAGGGTATTATGAGATTAAAATGAAGCTGGCATTTGAGAATCCAAAAGAAACGAAAGAGGGTGAATTAACAGAAGCCTATGTTCGTTTTCTAGAGGATAGCATCAAACGCCAGCCTGAGAATTGGGTTTGGTCGCATCGAAGGTGGAAACATACATATCCTGAAAATAAAATTTAATTACTTCCAACTTCGCGGACCAAATAAATTAGTTAGTAAAGTTTCTAATCATAGATCAAAAGTGTAAAAAATAATTGAGATTAGCAATACTAATTATGTTAATACTATCTTTAAGTTTTAAACATCCTGTCATTCAATACGATGATCAGGTAAAACACCTTCAATGAGAATAGGATTATATTTTGGAAGTTTTAACCCAATTCATATTGGGCATTTAATTATTGCCAATCATGTTTTAAATCATTGTGATTTAGATCGCATATGGTTTGTTGTTTCACCGCATAATCCTTTGAAGGAAAGTGCTAGTTTATTAAATGAAAGTCACCGAATGCATTTAGTACAATTAGCCATTGAAAATGAATCAAAATTTAAAGCGAGTAATGTCGAATTTAAATTACCACGGCCATCATTTACAATTGATACAATGACGCATCTTACCGAAAAATATCCTGAACATAGCTTCTCGATTATTATGGGAAGTGATAGTTTTCAGAACATTAAAAAATGGAAAAATTATACAGCCTTATTACAACAATTTCAGATCATCATTTATAATAGACCCAATTCAACTATTGATCTTTCTCTCAGTAATAAATTACAAGTTGTGGACGCACCGCTTCTTGATATTTCATCTACCTATATCAGAAACTTAATCAAAGAAAGAAAATCAATTCGCTATCTCGTAACGGATGAAGTAATGAATGATATTAAAGCCAATGGGTATTATAGAAGTTAAATTTCAAATTTCAAACTACAAATTCCAAAAGTCAAATTCCAAATTCCAAACTCGAAATTCGAAATTCGAAATACGAAATTCCAAAAGTCAAATTACAAATTTTACATCTCACATTTCATCTCTTACATCTCGTATCTTAAATCTCGTATCTCAAAAGCCAAGTACCAAAGATTGAAAACACAGCTAGAAAATTAAAAAAGTAAGTTCAGAAGTTGAAATTATTAATTCATTAAAAAGTATAATTCATACCCTAGATCGATGAGTCAAATAAAAACCGACAGATTTTGAGGAGATATTGTTAAGGTTGTGAGATAACTAAATGTACGTGTGCAATTATTATACGCGAATATTTATTCTACTTTTTCAAAAACTAGTTCCTGTCCATTTTGATGAAGGGTAAATTGTAGAAAATTACCTTTGTCATCTTTTGTAAAAACTAATTTAATTTTAGCTACTTCAAATTTATATTCAAGTTCAGTTACTTTTTCTAATTGAAATGCACTTTGCCCTTCAGCCTGAGCTAGTAAATTGTCTTTGTCTTTTGTAATATTGATATTCATACTAATTTTTGAATTAGCATATTTACCAGATATTAATTTGCGATCGGCAGTTGTCATTTCCTTTTTCTCAAAAGATGGAATGATAAATGGTTTATTAAAATAGATACTCAATACCGCAATGGCAACATCATTCATGGGATAGTTCCACGCATTTCCTAAAATACAAAAAGCCATTTTATCTTCCGGAAAATACCCTAGAGTTGAGTGAAACCCATCGATACTGCCTGTATGTCCAAATCCAATTTTTTTACCAAAAGGCATCTTGAAAATTCCTCGACCATGATCGTCTTCTATTAATTTCATTTGGTTGAATGATGAGTCGCTCATTAATTTATGATCGAATAAGGCCTCAATAAATTTACATAAATCGTTAGGTGTTGAAATAATTGCACCGGCACCTCTTGGAATACTCATATGCGTTGAGGTTGATAATTCCCATTTATTATTTTCAAATTCATATGATAGTACTTTGTCTTTTTCATCATTGGTTGCAACCTTCGTATTCTTAAGTGAAATTTTTGAGCAAATTCTTTTTTGAAGTTCATTCTCATATTTGTTTTTCGTAATTTTTTCTATGATAAAACTGAGTAAAACATAGTTAGTATTACTGTATTCACTTTTAGTATTCGGTTCAAAATCTGGTTGGAATTTTTCAAAAATTGATAGCAGCGCCACTTCGCTCATAGCCGTTTCCATATAGGTCGAGAAATTGGTATCTGATGTAAAGTTAAATAAGCCACTTCTATGATTTAGTAAATTAGAAATTGTAATTTTTGAAGCATTGGGTATACTGGGATAAAATTCGCTAAGTTTGGTATTGAGCATTAATTTCTTTTCATCAATCAATTGAAAAATGATTACTGAGGTAAACATTTTTGTAACAGACCCAATATGATACATCGAATTATTTGAGGGTTTTATTTTTTGTTCAATATCAGTATAGCCAATCGTTTTATTGTAAACCATTTTGCCTTTTTCAGATATGCCCATAGTCAACATCGCCTTATTATATTTATTATAAGTATCAAATAGTTGATTTAATTTAGAGGAATCAAGTTGAGCAAATGTGTGTGTTTGAAAGCTTAGCAAAAATAGAAGTGTGTATAATATTTTCATGTTTATTTTTTTTCAAATGTAAAATTTCAAGTCCATATCCATAAATTATTTTTTATGAGTGGTATTTTATCAATACAATTTAGAAGATTTTAAGTTTCGTTTTCTTTAACACAATTAAGAGGTCACATTATCAATGTATCAATGATTAATAGAAAACTTAAAAATTATGAAACCAAAACAAATTATCTTAGTTGTTATTATTTTTTCTCTCTTATTTACATCGTGTGGCAATACTGAAAGTTATCAATCAGCACCAAATAGTTCAGCTGAAGCCATGGTATCGGCAGATAGTGTAACCACTTCTTCATCAGATCGAAAGATTATCAAAACTGCAGAAATTAAAATTCAAGTCGATAAAGTACCTGATAAAATAAGAGAAATTCAGACCGCAGTGAATGAAGTGAATGGACAGGTTTTTCATTTTGAAATTAACTCGAATAAGTCGTTTTTAAAAAATATCGCTTATAATCTCGATTCAAGTTATTCAATGTATTCCATGAATCCTGAAGGAATAATGAAAGTAAAAATTCCAAAGCAATATGCTGATACATTTATTAATAAAATGCTTTTAATGAATGCAGAAATTGATCAGCTTTTAATTAATGAACAAGATATTACAGAAGATATTACCGAGAAAAAAGAATTGATTCAATCAGTTTCTAATAGAGCTGAAGCTTCAAATAAACTAAAAAATCAGATCTATTCAGATGAGAAAACGGAAGAGACTATTTCACGAAAAAAAGATTTGTCAAAATTAAATTATCGAACTTCTTATTTATGGTTTGATATCTATTTAAAAGGCAATACGTATTTATCAAAAAATAAAATTGCTAGCTCAAAAGACCTGCATGAACCAACCTTTGTAAGTATGTTTAATGCACTCGAATCGGGTTGGTATTTCTTTTCTTTGTTTTTAACAGCCTTGCTTTATTTATGGCCATTTATTGTTTTCGGAATAATTCTATTTGTTGGATATAAAAAGAAATGGTTTCAACTTTTAAGATTGAAATAGTAGATGTTTTATTGATTTTACTCAGGTTAAAATAAATACGAAACTATTTTCCAAGTAGTTCTTCTAGCTTAATATCTAACGCATTTCCCCTTAGGTCGGTAGCAATTATTTTGCCTGTTTTGTCAAGCAATAGGGTTTTGGGTATGGATGGAATTGGATATAAATCGTTTACAATACTTCTAAATCCTTTGACATCAGAAATTTGAGTCCAAGGCATCTTAAATTGTCGCATAGAGTTCATCCATGCTTCTCTTTTATCGTCGAGAGAAACACTAATAATTTCAAAACCTTTAGCATGAAATTTTTCATATGCAGTTTTTAAATAAGGAATTTCAGCTTTACATGGTCCGCACCAACTTGCCCAAAAATCGATGAGTACATAATTGCCTCTGAATTTAGATAGGGTATATTTCTTTTTTTCTGTAGAGTCGGGTAGGGTGAAATCAGGTGCCATATAACCTATTGTTACCGCTTTTAATTTGTTTATTGCTTTTTCGGTTTCGATGCCATAAAATGAAGTTCTACCTTTATCTTTTAAGTAGGAGAACATACTGTCTGCAAGATTTGCATCAATGCTTCTTTCATTGCTGATTGAACTATAAACAATAAATGAAGCGACTTCGGTATTGCCATATTCTTTTAAGAAAGAATAAAAATTATCGTTTCGCTGATTATTAATTCGCAT
>ENA-UOWO01002574-UOWO01002574.1-activated-sludge-metagenome-genome-assembly--contig:-NODE-2574-length-22255-cov-12.764369_pt1 | contig 22255 bp, 18 predicted proteins | sample MGYA00238148_ERZ761564 | MGnify/ENA primary metagenome ERZ761564 (study PRJEB28885, sample SAMN05720194) | activated sludge metagenome | isolation source: Anaerobic digester | place: USA... | reverse complement strand
CGGTCTGGTTGTCGGTGATGTTGACGGCGTCGACCACCCCCCTGAAGCAGCCCGCTTTTTTGCGGATCACCGCATCGTCACAGCTCTGCGGCGGCCCCAGCTCGGCGCAGACGACGAATTCCCCGCTCGCGATTTTTTCCCGCAAGCTCATGGCTTTACCTCCTCCTTCGGCACCCGCCATTTCGGCGGCTCGATGCGCTTGGCAAAGACGTTGAGCCAGGCGGAGGTTTTTTCCAGGTTCCAGTTATGGATCTTTTCGACGCGGTAGAGCATTTTCAGCCGCCCGAAGAACGAAGCGCGGCGGTAGATCATGTACCAGACGCACATCCGTTCGGGATAGACTTCGCAGTGCCCATCCTCACCGGTGCCGCCGCAGGGGCCGTTGCGCAGCCGCTTCGGGCAGCGCTGGGAGCAGACAAAGCCGGTATGGCTCAGGATGCACTCCCCGCAGCGCTGACAGCGAAAGAGGGGCACCTTGATCAGGTCCTCGCCCAAAAGCATCAGTGCCGAGAGCAGGCGCATGGGGCGGGAAAAAGCTTTTTTCTCTTTGGTCACCAGGTTCACAGCACCCCCTCCTGCCCTTTTATGCTCTCGGCCAATTCGGCGCCGTTGATCCGTCCGGCCGCTTTGGCCATCACCCGGCCCATGAGCAGCCGGTGGCGGGCGGCCGGATCGAGGGAGCGGCACTCCGCCACCCGCGCCTCGGCGATCCAGCCGAGCATCTCGTTTTTGGAAGCCATGCCCTGCCAGTTCTCCCAGAGGTTTTCTCCGCCGGCGAGCCAATGGCGCATCGCCGGGAGTATGCCCTCGCGCTGCAGCCGGCCCTCTCCGACCGCCTTGAGCAGGCCGGCCATGAATTCCATGGTCAGCGCCCCGGCCGCTCCGGATTTGCTCTTGCGCAGCCGCCGGGGATACTGGATCAGCACCACCGCCGCCAGGGTGGGATTTACGCCCCATGACCCGGTTGCGCTTTCAAAAATCCCGGCCCACGGTGAGGCGGCGAGCGGCTCCACAGTGTCGGCGGGGATGCCCATGCCGCGGTAGCGGGCTTGCCGCTCCCAGACCGGCGCGGGCAGGGTGGCGCGGATGCGCTCCCGCCGTTCGGGCGTGATCGCCTTGGGCGGCAGGTCGGTGTCCGGATACATGCGGTCCGGCCCGGGCAGGATGCGTTCAAAGCCGTTGGTGCCGTCCTCGAGGGCCTGACGGGTCTCCGAGGGGACGCCGATGGCCGCCTCGCGGGCGCGGATGAGAATCTCCCGGGCGCCGGTCTCGGCATCGGCCGGAGGGCCCCAGACCAGGACGAGGGTCTCCTCCTCGCCGGCGCTGAGCAGCTTGCGCAGGTTGAGCCATTCCGAACTGGCCATAGTCTCACCTGGGGAGTCGCTGTGAATGATATTGGGCAGGGTTGTCAAACAGGCGATGACCCGGACGCGGTCGGAGATCTCGCGGGCAAAAAAGGTGTCGGTCTGGGTCGGCCAGCGCAGCAGATCGCGAAAACCCTGCAGGACGACGCCATAGACCGTGTCACCGGCGGCGATGGCCTGGGCGATCGGCTGAAAGCGGGTCTTGCGCAGCAGTTTGTTGGCGATCTCATAGCGCCCCGTAAAGCTCTCCGCAGTGATGCCGCGGCGGTAGAGTTCGTCGCGCAGGCGGAGCAGATTCCACTGCCGCATCGCCTCGTTGTAGGTTAAAAGGGGGATCAGGGGAATGCGCGAAACCCCCTTGATCTCGATGCGGGTGCCGCCGGTGACGCTGACATTGACATCCTGGCGGGCGGCGCCGATACCGGTGCGGACCAGGCCGGTGGAGCGGACGAGCCGGCGTAAAAGCTGTGCCACCTCGGCGACCTCCTGCGGGGTGCGCATCTCCGGCCCGGTCACGGTCTCGATGAGCGGCATGCCGAGCCGGTCTGTGATGTAGACACGGCGGTGGCCGGCATCGCTCACCTCGCGGCAGGCATCCTCCTCCAGACCGAGCTGGATGATGGGGATGGAGCGGTCCTGGTAGGGCACCGCGCCGTCGACGCCGACAATGGTGGTGCGCTGAAATCCGGTCGGGATACTGCCGTCGAGATACTGCTTGCGGGCGATATGGAGCTCATCGACCATGACGCAGTTGTAGAGCATGGCGATGCCCAGGGCGATGTCGAGGGCCTCTTCATTGAGTTCAAAAGGGGGAGTATCATCCATCTCGTAGGTGCAGACGGTCTCGCGGTTGATCCGGTAGATGATCTCCTTTTTGGTCTTGAACTCCATCAGGGCGGTGCCATCGTACTCGCCGAGCTCAGAGAGGGTCGGCCGCATGTGGCGGAGGATCTCCGCGTCATAGTCATCGCTGTAGCGGCCCGCCGGGCAGCGGCAAAAGAGCTTTTTGGAGGTGAGAAGCTGCTGATGGATTTCCAGCCCGGATTTAAAGCCGATGGCGGCGAAATCTTCGGGCTGCATCTCTTCGAAAGGCTTGAAAGGGGGCATAGGGTCCGGCTCTGCGGTTTTTTCCAGGTGGCAAAAGCACTGACCGCAAAAATTATCAAATTAATATCTCATTTCCAAGATAAAAGCTTGGCCCCGCACGTCCGGCGGCTGCCTTTTCCCGCAGGGCGCCCCTCCTGCAAAAGAGGCGATCCGAGGCAATTGGGCACGATCTGCAGGCGCCGCCGTTTTTTCTTTGCGCATCCGCCGTCAATTTGTATATTAACAACCGCAGGGGCAGCAGCGGGTGCAGATCACCGTTAAAACAGGAGCCAAGCATGATCACTTTTCCGCCGCGCTTCATCTGGGGCACCGCCACCTCCAGCTATCAGATCGAGGGGGCCTGGCTCGAGGGCGGACGCGGGCTGTCGATCTGGGATGCCTTTTCACACACGCCGGGCAAAACCGCCGGCGGCGATACCGGCGACACCGCCTGCGACCACTATCACCGCTTCCGGGAGGATATCGCCCTCATGTCCCGGCTGGGGGTCAAAGCCTATCGCTTCTCCATCGCCTGGCCGCGTCTGCAGCCCGCGGGGTACGGGCCCGCCAACCCCGATGGAATCCGCTTCTATTCGGCTCTCATCGACGAACTCATCGCCCACGGCATCACCCCCTGGGTGACCCTCTACCACTGGGACCTCCCTCTCGCCCTGCAGCTTGAAATCGACGGCTGGCTCGATCCCCGCTGCGCCGGGCTCTTTCGCGACTATGCCGGGCTCTGTTTCAGCCACTTCGGCGACCGGGTGAAGCACTGGATCACCTTCAACGAGCCCTGGGTGGCGGCGGTTCTCGGCTACGGCCAGGGTTCCTTCGCCCCCGGCCGGGTCTGCCGCGACGGCCCCTACCAGGCCGCCCATCAGATGCTGCGAGCCCACGGCCTCGCCGTCGAGCTCTACCGCACCCGCTTTGCGGGGCAGAGCGGCCGCATCGGGCTGACCGCCAACTGCGACTGGCGCGAGCCCCTCACCTCCGCGACTCAGGACCGTGAAGCGGCGCAGCGCGCGCTCGAGTTCATCCTCGGCTGGTTCGGCGATCCGCTCTGGTTCGGCCGCTATCCGGAGAGCATGCGCAGCCGCCTCGGAGAGCGTCTGCCGCGGTTTTCGGACCGCGATCGCGAACTGCTCAAGGGAAGCAGCGATTTTTTCGGCCTCAACCATTACACCACCCACTATGCGGCCGGCGCGCCCGGGAAGGAACCGGCCGGAGAGGGCTGCGACCCCGACGCCGATATGGAGGCCGCCTTCTCGTTCGATCCCGCCTGGCCCCGCACCGCCATGGGCTGGGCGATCGTCCCCCGGGGCCTCAACCGCCTGCTGCACTGGATCGACAGCCGCTACAACCGGCCCGAGATCGTCATCACGGAGAACGGCTGCGCCATGGACGACCGCCTGGAGGAGGGACGCGTCGACGACCAGGGGCGGATCGATTACTTTAAAGGATATCTCGCCGCATGTCACCAGGCGATCACCGCAGGAGTGCATCTGACCGGGTATTTCGCCTGGTCCCTGCTGGACAATTTCGAGTGGGCTTCCGGCTACGGCAAGCGCTTCGGGCTGCATTATGTCGATTTCGCGACGCAGCAGCGCCTGCCTAAAAGTTCAGCGGCCTGGTTCAGCCGGCTCATTGCGGATAACGGATTTTAAAGCGCCGGGCGGATAAAGATCGAGGGAGGGAAAAGCGTGGGCAGGGGCTCCCCGGCCATGGAGTCTCGTTCTGTTGCTGAAAAAGCCCGGCCGGCATCGGGTCGGGGGCAGATGACAATCGGTCACCGGCCGCGGGCAGAGGTAAAAAAAAAGCCCGGCTGCATTACTGCAGCCGGGCTTTTGGCTCCCGCTATCCTGCGGAGGAGGGGCGGGAGCGCAGGTGATTCGGATCCGTCAGCGGCGGCCGTTGCGGTCGCCGCGGTCATTGTCCCGGCCACGATCGTTATCCCGGCCACGGTCACGGTCTTTGTCACGGTCCCAATCCCGATCGCCGTCACGGTCACGGTCTTTGTCGCGGTCCCGGTCCCAATCCCGATCGCTGTCACGGTCACGATCCCGGTCACGGTCCCAATCGCGGTCGCGGCCGGAGTGACGATGCCGCGCATCGGCTTTGTGCCAGTATCCGGGGATCCATCTCCAGCCGTGGCGGGTATGGGTCCAGCGGCCGTCGACCCAGTAGTGGCCGCGCACCGGTCTGACCCAGCGGCCTTCGATCCAGACATGGCGGCCCCTGTCCCAGCCCCAGTAGCCGTTGATCCAGATGCCGTCCCGGAAAGGGGAGTTGGGTCTGATGACGATTCGCGCCGCGGGCGGGCCGATTTTAATATAGACATGATGACCACTGCGGGCGTCAGCCCTCTCAAAGGCACCGGCGAAGAAAAGTACCGTCAGCGCCAGGGTCAGCATAACAATGAGCCGTTTCATATCATCCTCCTGTTCATTGGCAAGGGGCCTGCTCTCATCAGCAGCTCCCGCTGTGCTCTCTGACCCTGCTTTTGCAACCCTGATGCCAGAAAACCAGATAAGTGTGGCTTTTCTTGTAAAATATTATTTAATTATATCTTATAAATCATCCGTCCGCGCCGGCAGCAGCGGAGAGTGTACCCCTGGGTACAGAGGTGTACCTTGCCGTGCAGCCGGACCACCTTGCTCACCTGCCTTTATGGAGAGACGGCAATGACCCTTCCGTTGTCCAGTCGTGCCGAGGAGAGAAGCACAGCGCACCTCTACTGGGAGATGCTCAGGGAGATGACCGACCAGTGCATCGATTTCAGCCTCAATCTTCGTCAGAGCGGCCATCCCGGCGGTTCGCGTTCAAAGGTCCACATCCTGATCGCCCTGCTGCTTGGCGGCGCCATGCGCTGGGACATCCGCCGGCCTCTTCTGCCTCTGGCGGATCGTTTCATCCTCGCCGCCGGGCATGCCAATCCTGCGGTCTATGCTCTGCTGGCGGTTCTGAACGAGGCCCTGCGCCGTCAGGCGAAGAGGGACAGTGAGAAGCAGTACTGGCCTGCGGGGGCGGAGAAGAGCCAGCTGGTCTGGGAGGATCTCCTCACCCTGCGCCGCCGTGGCGGACTGCCCGGCCATGCCGAGATGGCGGGCAAGAGTCTCTTCTTCAAATACAACACCGGACCGTCGGGCCACGGCGCAGCCGCGGCGGCGGGACAGGCTCTCGCCCTCAGGATCGCCGGCCACAGCGGCGTCCGGGTATTCGTGGTCGAGGGCGAAGGGGGGCTCACGCCGGGCATCGTCCAGGAGACGATGAACTCGGCCTGGGGTCTGGGGTTGGCCAATTTGTATCTCCTGGTCGACTGGAACGATTTCGGCATCGACGGCTTTCCGGTGAGCCGGGTGGTGCACGGGAGTCCCGCCGGATGGTTCGGCGCGCGCGGCTGGCGAGTGGTCGGCACTGAGCGGGGAATGGAGTGGGGAGCGGTCGACGCCACCCTGCAGGAACTGGTCGCTGCTGAAGCCGCTTCTCTCCTGCCCAACGCGGCCTGGTTCAGGACGCGGAAAGGGAGGGGCTATGGCGTGTACGATGCGGCTTCGCACGGGACGCCCCATGCGATGAACAGCCCCCTCTTCTGGGAGGGGAGGCGCGAATTCGCGGCCAGGTACGGGATCACATTTGTCGGCGATGGCGAACCGGCACCGGCGGGCGAGGAGGCGCAGCGGGAGCAGACCCGGCAGAACCTGGCCAGGGTGTTCTCCCTCTTTGACGAGCGGCCCGATCTGGCTGAATACACGGCGGAGCGGCTGCTCGAGCTGGCCGCGCAGGTGCCCGCGGCCGGTGGCGGGCAAGCCCGGCCGGTGGCGAACGTCTCTCCAACAGTGAAAGTGGAACCCGGCCGGGATCCCGATCTGGTCGACTATAACCGCTATCCCGCCGATCTCTTTCTGCCCCCCGGCGAAAAAGCGGCCAATCGTCAGGCCCTGGCCACATTCGGAGCCTATGTCAACTCCCTCTCCAGGTCGCGCTACGGCCGCCCACTCTTTATCGCCATGTCGGCTGATCTGGCCGAGTCGACCAACATCGCCGGATTCGCCCGCGGCTGGCAGGAACTTCCCGGCTGCGGCCTCTACGACCGCGAAGCTAATGCCGGCGGCGCCCTTCTCCCGCAGGAGATCACCGAGCTGACCAATGCCGGCATCTGTACAGGCCTGGCATCGGTCAATCTGGCGGAGGAACCCGGCTCCCGTTATGAAGGTTTTTACGGCGCCTGTTCGACCTACGGGGCTTTCAGCTACCTCAAGTACGGCCCCATGCGCCTCTTCAGCCAGATGGCGCAGGATGCCCCGGTCAAGCTGGGCAAGATCCTCTGGGTCGCCGGCCATTCAGGGCCGGAGACCGCCGATGATTCCCGCACCCATTTCGGCATCTTTTCCCCGGGTGTGACGCAGCTCTTTCCGGCGGGCCGGATCATCAATCTCCACCCCTGGGAGCACAACGAGGTGCCGGTGCTGCTCTCCGCCGCCCTGAGGAGCGACGCCCCGATCATCGCCCTCCACCTGACACGGCCGGCCATCGAGATTCCGGACCGCTCGGCCCTCGGGCTGCCCGGCCACGAAGCCGCCGCCCGCGGCGCCTACCTCCTGCGCCCCTTCGATCCCGATCTGCCGCCGATGGGGACCCTCTTCGTGCAGGGCACTATGACCACCGTCAATGTGCTCAAAATTTTGCCCGAGCTGCGGGCGCGCGGCCTCAACGTCCGGCTGGTGGCGGCTGTCAGCCATGAATTGTTCATGCTTCAGGATGAGGAGTATCGCAACGGACTGGCGGGTGAGGAGGAGTGGAAGCGCTCCACGGTGATCAGCGACGGAGCGCGCATCACCATGCAGCCCTGGCTGGCGGACCGGCGCGCCGCCCGGCTGGCCATGACCCCGGACTGGGACGACCGCTGGCGCAGCGGCGGCACGATCGCGGAGATTATGGATGAAGCTCATCTCTCGCCGGAGTGGCTGCTGCGGGGGATCGAGGAATTTGTGCAGGCCGTCCGGGAGTGAACAGGAACGGCGCACAGCCTCGCGCCGTCAGTGCACCAGTCTATTTTTTCCCGGTCTGGCCGTAATAGGCGCCGGGGCCGTGCTTGCGCTGGTAATGCTTGTCGATCAGAGTCTGGGGCAGGCGCGAGGCGTGGGAATTGATCTGCAGGGTAAGGCAGGCCATCCTGGCCAGCTCCTCGAGCAGGACGCTGTTCTGCACCGCTTTTTCCGGGGTTGCACCCCAGGTGAAGGGGCCGTGGCCGGCGACCAGCACCATCTCGACCTCCTGCGGCGAGTAGCGGGTGAAGGTCCGGACGATCTGGCGCCCGGTCTCGACCTCATAGCCGCCCTCGATGGCCGCGGCGTTCATGAAATCGGTGCAGGGCACATCGACGTGCAGGGAATCGGCGTGGGTGGTGCCGAGGACGGGGATCGGCCGCGCGGCCTGGGCCCAGGCTACGGCATAGGTTGAATGGGTATGGGCTATGCCGCCAATGACGGGAAAGGCCTGATAGAGCACCAGATGGGTCGCGGTATCCGAGGAGGGACGGAGCTCCCCCTCGACCACCCTGCCCTCGAGATCGACGATGACGACCTCCTCCGGCTTGAGCAGCTCATACGCAACCCCGCTCGGTTTGATCGCCACCACCCCGGCCTGGCGGTCGATAGCGCTGACATTGCCGAAAGTAAAGATGACGATGCCGTGGCGCGTCAGCTCCATGTTGGCCCGGTAGACGCGCTCCTTTAATTCGTCAAACTTGCTCATGCCGATACCACTCCTCTTCAACTGCCGCTTTCCGGACCTCAGGCGCTGATCCCCGCAAGCCAGGCGGGTGCTTTCTTCGATAAAAGAATGTAAAGCCCCGCATCGGCCAGCAGAACAAGAGCTCCTGCCGCTGCGACCGGTGTCCACCCCAGCTCGGCGTACTTGATGGCCAGCCAGATGCAGCCGCCTCCAGCGAGGCCGCTGAAGACCATAAGCAGCACAATATTCATATTCTGCTTGACCGCCCGGTATTCATTGTCCCAGATCAGCTTGGGAAACTGGATATCCAGCAGCATGCCGGCCAGGACCGGCAGCGCGATCGCCGGCAGACTGGCCAGCAGGAGCAGGGCGATATGCGCCGGCGGCAGATGAAAGAGCACAGCGACCACCCCGAGCAGCAGGGCAAAGCCGGTCCAGGCCAGCATAAAGGCCACCGCCATCTTGGCCTTGATCTGTGTCATGTAGGGAGCGGGCAGGTATTTGGCGGCGAAGAATTGTCCCCCCTCACGCGAGATCCCCGAAGCGCTGGCGCCGCTCGTGCCTGCGACCAGCATGGCCGCCCCGACTCCGGCGAGCAGCAGGGTGGACAGGGGCACGCCGCCGCCCACCAGCTTGCGCAATCCCTCGATATCCTCCTGTTGGCCTGAGCCCATGGTGAAGAGGAGCATCACCGGCCAGATAAAGTTAATGAGCACGCAGTTCATGAAAAAGGCCGGTGTGCGGACGAGGAGACGGAACTCCTTGCTCACCAGGGAGCGGAACTGTCCGCTGCGACGGCCGGTGCCGGCCATCTCCGACGCGCTCAGGGCGCGATGGGCGGCAAAGCTCTCCGAGCCGCCGACGGCGCCGCGAAAATAGAGCGCCTTGCCCGCCAGATGGAGCAGAAGGAGGAAGAGGCCGGTCAGCAGCAGGAAGAGCAGGAGATTGAGCCATCCCGCCGCCGCGCCCTGCTGCAGCAGGGCCTGCACGGCCGTCTTGACCCCCGGAAAGAGGCGCACCGCCCAGCCGGTAAGGCTGTTCTCACCCTGCTGCAGAATGCGAATGAAATCCTCGGGTTTGCTCTCCACCATCGTCCTCTGCATGAGGAACTGCAGCCCGAGAGCAGCGATCAGTCCCAATCCGCCCGCCCAGATGCGAAAGCGATCCTTGTGACGGGAGATTGAGGAGTAGCTCATCAGCACCATCGCCAGCAGGGAAGCCAGCACCAGGGGGATGATCGGCAGGGAGAAAAAGACGAGCGCGGCGATGAGATAATAGTTCAAGCCGGCGCCGCTCTTGATTCCAAAGGTCACCAGCAGGGGTACCAGCAGGAGCAGCTGCATGAGGTATTCGAAAATCAGGGTGACCGTGAACTTGGCGCCGAGGATCTCGGCCGGCTTGAGGGGCAGCGGCAGCAGAAATTCGACATCCTGGGCGAAATAGTAGACGTTGATGGTATAAAAGATGCCGAAGATGAAGATGAGCAGGCTGGAGAGGGCGCAGCCGAGACCCAGCAGGATGCCCTGCTGGCCGACCGCGGTGAGGGGAGCGTAGAGCCGGCCGACCAGCATTGCCAGTGCTGCGATCATCGGCGCAAGTGCAGCCGCGAGGAGCACCATCAGCAGGGCTGACTTTATCTTCTCATGCCGGCCGCCGGCCATCGGCGTGACACTGCTGATGAGCAGGATCCGTGAGAGCGACAGATATCTATTCATCTTCAGTCATCTCCAGGAACATCCTCTCGAGTGATTCGTTGGCCTTGAAATGGTCGCGCATAGCCGTGATAGTGCCGTCGAAGAGCAGCTTGCCCTTGTGGATGATGGCGACCCGGTCACAGAGCTTCTCGGCGACATCGAGGACGTGGGTGGAGAAAAAAACGGTCTTGCCCTTTTCCGCTTCCCGGCGCAGCATCTCCTTGAGCAGGAAGGAGGATTTGGGATCGAGGCCGGTGAGAGGCTCGTCGAGGATCCAGACCGCCGGATCATGCAGCAGCGCGCCGATGAGGACAATCTTTTGGCGCATGCCGTGTGAATAGCTCTGGATCTTGTCGCCCAGCACCTCGCTCATTTCGAATTTGCCGGCGTACTCTTCGATCCGCGCCTTGCGCTCAGCCCCCCCGACCCGATAGAGATCGGCCATAAACCTGAGATATTCAATACCCTTGAGGCGGAGAAAAATATCGGGGCTGTCGGGGACAAAGCCGATCTGCTCCTTGACCCGGATCGGCTCCTGGTGCAGATCCAGACCATTGACGCGTATCCCGCCGCTGTCGGGATTAAGAATGCCGGTGAGAAGCTTGAGGGTTGTGGTTTTGCCGGCGCCGTTGGGGCCAAGAAAGCCGACGATTTCGCCCGCCGGGACGTTGAGGGTGAGATCATCGACGGCTTTGACCCGGCCGTTGTAGCTTTTGTGGACCTTGACAAGTTCGATCATGGAGCTGCTCCTTTTCTGGTACAAGGCATAATATAAAATAAAATCCGCTCAAATGCACGCAAAATTCCACCGCCGGCGGCCGCCTGCTAGCACTACCCACGGAGGAATGCGAGGGTGCTGCTGCGGCTGCGGCCGTCAACTTTTTTGGGCCCCTTCATCTGCAGCCTTGATTCCTTGCTCCGGTTTGGCTATATTGGTCTGTGCAACTCACCCGCAAAGCGGCGCAAAATTCATGGCGACCAACCTCGACGAATTGATCACCTATCTGCAGCGGCTGCTCGGGCCGGAGTACGAGGCTTTCGCCCGGGCTCCCCTCGAGCCGCCCTCGATCCGCTTCAACCCGCTCAAGGGGGGCCGTCGTGAGGAGCTGCTGCGGCGTCTGGAGACCTGGGGAGTGGCCTTTCAGCCCCATCCGGTCAACCCCGACGGCCTGATGCTGGCGGAGGACCGTCTGCCCCTGAGCCACACCCTCGCCTATTTTGCCGGAGATTTCATCTATCAGGGGCTCTCCTCGCAGCTGCCGGTCCTGGCCCTCGATCCCCGGCCGGGCGAAAGCGTCCTCGATCTCTGCGCCGCCCCCGGCTCCAAATCGACCCAGATCGCCGCCCGCATGCAGAACCGCGGCCGCCTCCTGCTCAACGACAGCTCCACCCGCCGGCTCCAGCCTCTGATGGCCAATCTCTTCAGCGCCGGTGTGATGAACGCCACTCTCCTCAATCTTCCCGGCCAGATGATCGGCCGCCACTTTCCGGAGCAGTTCGACCGCGTCCTCGTCGACGCCCCCTGCTCCGCCCTGTCCAATCTGCCGGCGCGCGCCTTTCAATCCTACTGGTCAGAGTCCTTTATTAAAAAGATCAGCACTATCCAGGAGCAGCTGCTGATCTCCGGGATCAAGGCGGCGAGGGTGGGAGGCGTCATTGTCTACTCCACCTGCTCGATCTGCCCCGAAGAGAACGAGATGGTGCTGGAGCGCATCCTTCGCCGCTATCCGGTCGAGCTCGAGCCCATAGCCTTCGCCGGAGCCGCCTGCTGCCGGCCGCCCTTCGAGCGCTATCTGGACCACTCATTCGATCCGGCCATCCGGCAGGCGGTGAGGGTCCATCCCTGGCCTCTCCCCTGCGAGGGCTTTTTCGTCGCGCGGCTGCGCAAGACCGGCCCCCTCCCGGTCCGGCCGGTCACCGAAGCCATCCCCTGGCAGGAGAGCCGCTTGGGCGGCGATGCCGGGATCGCCCCCATCCTCGACCATCTTGAACAGCTCTGGGGTGTGCCGGCCGCATTCCTGCGCGATTACCGGTTTCTGCGCACCCTCCATCGCCTCTGGATCATCGCCCCGGAATGGGAGCGCCTGCCGCAGCGCACTTTTATGATGGCCGGGCTGCCCCTGGCTGATGAGAAAACCGCCTTCTGGCGGCTGACCACCCCCGCGGTGCAGTGGCTTGGCGAGCGCGTCAGGAACGAGTGGATCACCTTCAGCGCTGCGGAGCTGCGAACACTTTTTGATATGGGGCGCCTGCCTGCCGCCCCCGGCCCGCTGCGCTACCATGTGCTGCGCGCGGACGGACGCAATCTGGCCATCGTCGCCCAATCGGATGGCTTTTACCGCCTTCACCTGCCCCATCGCTTCGATCTTGTCATCTGAAGCAAGCCAAGCCGGCAAGGAGTGCACTAGTAACTGACCAACGGGAGAAAAGAGCGTGACGGACAAACCGGAGAAAAAAGCGAAGAGGGGAGCGATCACCCGCAGGGATCTGCTCAAGAGCGCGGCCTCGCTGCCGGTGATCGGCCTTTTAGGCCATCTGAGCTGGAAGGAACACAAACTTGAGCGGGGGAAGAAAGAGCGCATATTCGAGGCTCTGCAGATCGATGAAACCGACCGGCCCAGGCCGCTGAGCAGCGGGCGGCCGAAACAGCTGGTGCGCATCGGCCTCATCGGCTTCGGGGTGCGCGGCGAACAGCTGTCACGTGCGCTGGGATTCGCCCGCCCGGAATGGATCGCCGCCGCCAAAGAAGGTGCCGCCCAAAACCGCCTCGATACCCGCCTGCAGGACTGGCTCAACCAGCAAGATCTCCATGTCGCCATCACCGCCGTCTGCGAGGTCTTTGACCAGCGCCGCGAGCAGGCCGCGACCGCAGCCCGCTCCACTCTGCGCCCCGGCGCAGCGGCCGGCGCCCCTCCCCCGCCCGCTCCGGCCATCTGCATCGACTATCACGACCTTGTCAACCGCAGCGATGTCGACGCCGTGATCATCGCCTTCCGTTCCAGCCTGCGCCAGGGGGAGATGGCCCCCGGCCAGACTATTGTCTCATTCCGTCCGGGCATGGACAAGCTCGATGCCATCACTTCGGCGAGCGAAAAATTCTACGCAGGCCGCGGCCTGATCTACACCTGGCGCGACGGACGGCGGGTGGATACCTCCTACCTCCATCTCAGGGAGTGGCTGGGCTGTATCCGCGACGGCGGCACTCCGAGCTGCTCCATGGAGAAGGCCTTTGCCACAACGATTACCTGCCACATGGCCACCCGCTCCTACCGCGAACAGCGCCGGGTGACATGGGACCGAGAGCGTGAAATGATCGTTTAGCGCGCTGCCTGGTCGATGCGCAGCAGCGCGTCATCCCAGCAGCTCCGGCCGCTCTTCCTGCCGCCGGCGCTGGCGATGATCACGGTCACTGTCTCCGCCTGCGCCGGCGCGACCGCCGCGGCCCGCACCAGCTGCCAGGCTCCGCTGCGGGATGCCGCAGCGCTCTCTTCACGTAAAAGCCCGCCCGCATCATCGCGGAACTCCAGGCTTAAAATCTGCGGTGTGCCCGATTCATACCGGCACCAGGCCTGCAGCGCATAGGACTCGCCCGGCGCGCACGGCACGCTCTGCTCGATCCGGACCGTCCGGTCCTTGCGGGAAGAGTCGTCATCGAGCAGGAGGCCGAAGCTGCCGAGCTTGGCCCGGGAGGCTGTGCGGCTGACGGTTGTGCCGGAGGGCGCCGTGATGCGCCAGTTGGCGGGAATTCCCGTACCGTCGCGCCAAACCTCGAAGGAGAGGTTTTGCAGCGGCGTGAGCGCCTTCAGCTTGCCCGCCGGCGTGAGCAGCCAGACACCGCAGGCGTTCTCACCCAGATAGAGCGGAGCCGCGCCCGGGAGCTGCAGGGTCTGGTCCTCGGCGGTGGCATTGACCACAAAGTAGTAGCCGGCTTTCAAGCCCGAGGGGCTGCGCTGGAATGCGCGCCAGCGGACGGCTCCCTTGAGACTGCTGCCGCCATAAGTGAACTCTTCAAGCACAGTCCGGAAAAGGCCCACCTCCTTGGCCAGATCGAACATCCGGTCCCAATAGATCTGCGCCTTGTCGCTGGCCGCCACGGTGGTCTGGTCATTATAGAAGAGGATGCCGGTTGCGCCGTGGACGATGGCCGAAAAGAGCTGCGGGCGGACGGTGCTGTAGAGGCTCTGCTCGGTGGTATAGCGGCTCTGTTCAGCGGAGACCCAGGGCCAGACCGGCTTGTAGCCGGAGCTCTCCTGGATCCAGCCGACGGCCTCGCCCAGCAGGGAGGGTTTGCGGTTGGTGGCGTCGTAGGAATTAATGCCGAGGATATCCGCAGCCGGGGCGTAGGCACTGGAGGTGACGCGGACATTTTCGTCCACCGTGTCAAAGCTGTGCTTCAGGCTGGCGAAGTATCTGGCGCTGCCCTGATCGGGCGCACGCCGCGGGTATCGCTTTTCATAGAGGAACTTGCTGCCGGTGACCGGCCCCAGATCGATATAGGCGAGGGTGCCGCTGCGGCGCTGATCATAAAAGCGTTTGAGCAGGGAATCCGTAAAGGCCCAATGGTGATCGGTGGCATAACCGGCATCGGGTTCGTCCATCAGATAGTAGATCATGCTGCGATTGGGACCGCCCGCAGGATTGACATGACTATGGATCTTTTCCATCGCCCGCCGCGCCGCAGCGGGAGCGACGCGTTTGTGGGCGGCGCGCTGCTCGCTGGGCTGAAAGACGCCATCCCGGTTGACATCGATGATGCAGCCCGGTTCCGTCTGCAGGCGATAGGGCAGATCGCCCGCCAAAAAGACCCCCTCATCATGGCGCAGGTAGGAAAGGCTGGTGAAGACTCCATCCGGATAGAGATGCTTCGGATCATCGATATCGCGGATCGTGATCCAGAGGGTATTGAAGATTTCGCGGATGCTGGTGAAGGTGTTTTCATCGACGGGCTTGACCTTGATGCCATCCACCCGGGTGCCGATGGCGAAAAAGCGCTTGCCGTCGCGCAGGACATAGCCGGCGGGGGCACCGGGCCGGGTGGTGAAGGTTTGTCCCGCTGCGGCAGCGCCAAGTCCGGACAGCAGCAGAAACAGGGCGATCCGCCGGGGGGTAGAGCCAGCTCTTTTCATGAACAATTCTCCAGGTTGCGGTCTCCGGCGCACAAGGTGATCACAATGCTTGTTTTTATGCCGGAAAATGGTTAAGTTTGCCTGTTATGGAACAAACGCAGGCCTGATCAAGTTCCTGAAATCGACGACAGGAACAAAGTGAGGAACCCGAACAATGAGTACAGCACTGTTTGAACAGCTCTACGCCAAACTGAAAAATGTCATCCCGGTCGCCGAGATCCGTTACAAGGCGGAGCTGGCGGAGGAGATCAACCGGCTCAAAAAAGAGCGCAACGCGGTCATCCTCGGCCACAACTATATGGAGCCCGCCCTCTACCATTCGGTCCCCGATTTCCGCGGCGACTCTCTCGAGTTGAGCCGCCGGGCTGCGGAGGCCGAGGCCGACATCATCGTCTTTTGCGGTGTGCGCTTTATGGCCGAAACGGCCAAGATCCTCAATCCCGGCAAGACCGTCCTCATCCCCTCGCCGAAAGCGGGCTGTTCGCTGGCCGAGAGCATTACGGCCGAGGATGTCCGCCAGCTGAAGCGCCTCTACCCCGGGGTTCCGGTGGTCACCTATATTAACACCTACGCCGACGTCAAGGCCGAAACCGATATCTGCTGCACCTCGGGCAACGCAGTCAAAGTGGTGGAATCGCTCAAGACGGACAAGGTGATCTTTCTGCCCGACAAATATCTGGCCGGCAACGTCGCCCGCGAGACCGGCAAAACTATCATCTTCCCCATCAAGAGTCCGGCCGGCCTGGCCAGGCCCGAGCCCGGCCTCGAATACGCGATGATCGGCTGGGATGGCCGCTGCGAGGTCCACGACAAATTCACGGTCGAGGATATTGAAAACGTCCGCGCCCAGTTCCCGGACGTGGTCATCCTCGCTCACCCCGAGTGCCGTCCCGAAGTCACGGCGGCCGCCGATTTCTCCGGCAGCACCTCCGCGATGATCCGCTATGTGCGTGAGACCAAAGCCCCGCGCTATCTTCTCCTGACCGAGTGCAGCATGGGCGACAACATCGCCGCCGAGAACCCGGACCGGGAGCTGCTGCGTCTGTGCACGGTGCGCTGCCCGCACATGGCCGAGATCACCCTCGAGGATACGCTCGAGTCGCTGCGTCAGACCCGTTATGTGGTTGAGGTGCCGGAGGAGATCCGGGTCAAAGCCCTGCGCGCGGTGACCCGCATGCTCGAGATCGGCTGAGGCCGATGAGCGCGGCCGGCCCTTATACCCTCGTCCTGGGCGCCAGCGGCTTCATCGGCACCACCTTCATCCGCCACCTCCAGGCCAGGGGCGAACGGACGGCCTGCCTCCTCCATCGTTCCCCCCTGCCGGCAGAACTCTCGCCTGAGCGGCTCCTGCACGGTTCTCTGCTGACCTTTCCCTGGCAAATGCTCGAGGCGGAGCCGCCCCGCGCCATCATTCATTTCGCCCGCATCTCAGCGCCCCTTGCCCCGGGGCGGCGGCTGGCCGCTTTCGCGAGTGGAAGGGCCAACCGGCGCCTGCTCGCCTGGCTGGAGCGCCTCGAGCAGCCGCCGCGGCTGGTGCTGGTCGCGGGCACCCTCGCCTACGGTTCCTCTCCCGATGAGGATATTTTCGAAGACCACCCCCTCCATCCGGCGGGATTCGCCCGCGAGTATGCGCGCGGCGAAGCCCCCATCCTCGCGGCCATGGCCGCCGGCCGCCTGCCGGTGCAGGTCATGCGGCCCGCCTGGGTCTACGGCGCGCGCTCATGGCTGCGCAGCTTTTTCTTCCTCCCCATGCAGCGCCAGGGGCACGTTCCCCTCTACGGGGAGGGCGATAACCTGATGGCCCTCATCCACGTCGAGGATGCGGCCGCGCTGATCGATTATCTCAGCCGAGAAGCGCCCGCCGGGGCGAGCTATAATCTTCTCTGCGGGGCGCCGCTGCGCCAGTCGGAACTGGCCGGGACGCTGAGCGGTATCAGCGGCCTGCCGGTCAGGCGCATCTCCAGCCGCGATTTTCCCGGCCGTGACCGGGGGGTATGGGAGTCGCTCACCTTTTCACAGCGCACCGCCAGCCGGCACGCCGCCCTCTACCAGCGCCATGGCTTCCGCCATCCGGATCCGGGCGCTGCCCTCGCCTCACTCTGGCAGTCGTTTCTCCAGACCCTCTCCTCCTGATCTCCGCAGTGTACAGATGCTGTCCGGCAGCCCCGTATAGTAGCGGTAGGTCGGATAGTCCACCCGCTCCACCCGGTATTTCCCCTCCAGACGCGCCATCAGTTCCGATTCGGCCGAATAGGATTTGAGCGGAAAGCCACCCGTTTCGATAAAGAGGGAACGGCGGCCGAAGAGGGTTGCGCCGATGGTGCACCGGGAGAGATGGATCAGCTGCCCCGGCCTGAAGGCATCCTCCACCCAATAGCTCTCCTCGGGTCCGCACAGCTCCACGCCGCCATGGATGAGATCCAGATCGGGATGGCTGCGCAGATGGCCGATACGCAGGCTGAGGTGATCGGGGAGATACTCATCGTCGGCGTCAAGAAAGGTCACCCACTCGCCGAGGGCGGCCTGGATGCCGATATTGCGCGCGGCCGAGAGGCCGCGGTTGCGGTGGCGGAGATAGCGCCAGCCGGGATGTTCATCGACCATCGGCAGGAGCAGCTCCCCTACTTTGTCGCTGCTGCCGTCGTCGACGATCAGCAGCTCATAGCCGGTGAAGCTCTGCCGGACTACTGAGGCGAGCGCGCGTTCGATGAGGTGGCGGCGGTTAAAGACCGGCAGGATGACCGAGACCGCGGGATGCATCAGTTCCTCCAGCGTCATGGCCCGGTCACCTCGCGCCCGGCAGCATATAGTTCTCCCCTTTCCAGAGGCGAACGACGCGGCCGGCGTCGTCCAGTTCGAACCGGACCAGCTCCCCGTTGCCGTTGAGGCCGCTCATGCGGAAGAGGTGCGCCCCCTCGGGGATCAGCTCGGTGAGGCCATCGCGCGGAGCGCCGTTGGCGGGATAGCTGTACTCATAGAGCGCCAGTTTTTCGCCCCAAAGGATCACCTTGCTCATCCAGCCGGAGGGGTCGTGATAATCGCCCGCATAGAGGGGCCACGCAGAGCGGTCCGGCTCGGCGGCCGGCACCTTTTTGCGGGGAAAGAGCGGAGCCATTTCGTCGTAGATCTGGGCGGCATAGCCGGAGGGGGTGGCATCAGAGCAGTTCATCAGCACGACTACACCGACTTTTTCCTCCGGGCAGAAGGTGATCATGCTCTTGTAGCCGGCGACAAAGCCGCTGTGGCCGACCATGGTGCGGCTGCCGCGTTTGTAGACGCTGAAGCCCAGCCCCCGGCCGCTGCTCCAGTCGGGCTGGACCCAATGGGCCCGGTGCATTTCGTTGAGGGAAAAGGCGGAGAGGATGGCCGAGCTGTCACCCGCCATGTGGGCGATGAGGTAGCGGGCGAGATCCTCGACGCTGGAGGTGATATTGGCCGCGGGGATGAGCCCGCCGCTCTCCGGAAAAGTGAGAGCAGTGCGCCGGCCGTCCGGCTGACGATAGTCGTAGGAGGCGGCCAGCCGGCTGCGGGCCGATTCCGGCAGAATGACATGGGTGTCTTTCATGCCCAGCGGCGCGAGAATGCGGCTGTGGATATACTCTTCATAGGGCATCCCTGCTGCGGCGGCCACAACCTCGCCGGCGATGGCCAGGCCGAGGTTGGAGTAGCGGTAGCGGCGGCCCGGGGGATAGAGCTGCTCCTGGCCCGGCAGCGCTGCGCGCAGCTGTTCACGGGTGGGGAACTGATGGTCCGACCAGTAGGGAAAGGCCGCCTCACCGGGCAGACCGGAGGTATGGGTCAACAGCTGACGGATGGTGATCGGGGGCTCGGCCGGCCACTGGCTGCGGATTTTGAACCAGGGCAGATATTTCTCCACCGGATCGTCGAGGCGCAGCGCTCCCTGCTCCTGCAGCTGCATGATCGCTGTGGCCGTAAAGGTTTTGGTGATCGAAGCGATACGGGAGAGCGTCTGCGGGGTCATGGGCCGCTTGTTTTCGAGGTCGGCGTAGCCAAAGCCCTCCGCCCACACCAGACGGCCGTGGGCGACGACCCCGGCCGCCAGCCCGGGGATGCCATCGCAGCTCATCTTTTCACCCAGCCACGCCCGCAGCAGGGTCACTGCCGCATCGAGATCCGGTTTATCCGCTGCGCTCTGACCGGCGCAGGGCACGACGGACGCAATCAACAGCATGAACAGCACCAATTTGCGCATAAAAACCTCCTTCGCTTGACCTAAATTTAGCCAAATCGGGGGCAAATACAAGCGGAAATATCGGCGCGCAGCGTGTTTCTCACTCCGGCCGGGACAGTCCGGTGCGGCGGAACGGTCGCGGGCCTGCCCGGAGCCGGCAGCTGCAGTCTCCTGCCGCCCCGGCCGCCGACGCGTCATTTCCCGCCTTGACTATCAATCGGGAAATACGTAAATTAAACCGCTGAAAACCATTATTTGCACCGGGAGTGAAAATGAAACCGAAAATCGTCATCGGGGTGGGCGTGATCGTCGCCGCTCTGATCTATCTGATGGTGAGCGGCTTTCGCGACAGCTCGGTCTACTATATGACGGTCTCCGAACTGGCCGGCAAAAAAACGCAGATGGTGAATGAGGGGCTGCGGGTGAGCGGCTACGTCGATCCGCGGTCGATCGCCTGGAACGCCGAACAGATCGAACTCGATTTCACCCTCTTCGAGGGGAGCGACAGTTTGCGGGTCCATTACAAGGGGGTCATCCCCGACCAGCTGGCTGATGCCCAGGGTGTGCTGGCCGAGGGCAAACTGACGGCCGAAGGCCGGCTGGAGGCAACCCGGCTCATGCTCAAATGCCCCTCCAAATATGAGGCCGAACTCAACCGGGATCAGAGCGCGCGCAGCAGTCAGTAGATGCGCGAAACACAAAAAAAAGCCGGCAGAGGCGAAGCCTTTGCCGGCTTTTTTTATTCCTGTCGGACCGACCGCGGGTGGTCTACTTGTTCAGACCGCTGAAATCGACGGTTGGCGCCGTGCTGGCCTCAGCCGGGGCCTGGAAGTAGGGTTTCTGGTCGAAACCCAGCAGTCCAGCGATGAGAACGACCGGAAACTTGCGCACCGACTGGTTGTAGACCTGCACATTGTCGTTGTAGCGCTTGCGCTCAACAGCGATGCGGTTCTCGGTACCCGCCAGTTCGTCCTGCAGGCGGAGGAAATTCTCATTGGCCTTGAGTTCGGGGTATTTTTCGACGACGACCATGAGGCGGCCGAGGGCGCTGGTGAGGCCGTTCTGCGCCTCCATGTACTGCTGGAGCTGGGCCGGATTCATGTCGCCGGCGTTGATCTGGGTGCTGGTGGCCCTGGCGCGGGCGTTGATGACGGCCTCAAGGGTGGCGCGCTCAAAGCTGGCATAGCCCTCAACCGTTTTGACCAGGTTGGGGATGAGATCCATTCTCCGCTGGAGCTGGTTCTCCACCTGCGCCCAGGCGTTTTTGACCCCTTCGTCGAGACGGACCAGTTTGTTGTATGGGCTCGCGATGAGCAGGCCCAGAAGGAGCAGGACCCCGACGATGATCAGGGCTGTTTTTAAACCTTTTTTCATCTTTTCCTCCGTTTTCTATTCCATTTGGTCTATAAGTAAGGTTAACTTGCTGATCTCCGATATGTAGGCCGCGACGATCCTGTTCATCTCCACCAGCGAGAACTTGCCCTTCTTTTCGAAGGCCTGAATAATCTGCTGAAAGAGATCGCGATCCAGTCCATAAAGCTCGGCCGTGCGCATGACGATTTCGCTGTGGAGGGCGGGGATTTCCGCATCCTTGAGGGCGAGCAGCGACTTGAAGAGCACAGCAAAGGGGGGCAGGGTGAGGTTGATGAGCGCCTGGAGCCGGTAGCGCTTGCCCAGAGTGGCCAGGTACTCCTCGCGCAGGTGTAAAAGCTTGCCTTTGATCTGCTCCTCGCACTGCAGGCGCAGATTGGCGTGGGGGATATTGAGGGGGGCGAGGACATCCTCGCCGTAAAGGGTTTGATGCCGGCGTTTCATATGGAAGAACTCGACCGGAAAGCTGTCGAGCGAGGCGGATATGTAATTTTTGGTCATAAAAATCGGCAGCGTGCGCAGCCGCTTGCGCCATTTTTCCACCAGGGGGAAAGCGGCGTTGAGGCGGGTGATCGCGATCTCGGAAAGGACGACGAGAAAATTGATATTCGATTTCCCGGGATCCCAGCTGCTGCTGAGGGCGCTGCCGTAAAGAATGACGGCAACGAGCTCCTCGCCGTAAATCTCCTTCACATCTTCGGTAAATTCATTGGCGATGTTTTGCGGCGAGTCCAGCTTTTTCGCCATGTTGTTCTCCTTATATCCATCCAGTCCATGTCGCGGGTCGCTTTTCTTTAGCGGCTCACCCGGGTGCGGCCGGGCGTGATATTGCGCCTTGCAGCGGCCGGAGTTAGTAGCCGCCGCCGGCGCCGCCGCCGCCGCTGGAGCCGCCGCCGAATCCGCCAAAACCGCCGCCACCACCACTGAAACCGCCACCCCAGCCGCCGCCGCCCCAGCCGCTGCTCCCCCAGCCGCTGCCGCTCCAGCCCCGGCCGCCCGCTCTCCCCCCGCCGGTGCCCGATCCCCAGTCGCCGCCGGAACCCCAGTTGGACCGGTTATAATTGCCGATGATGAAAAAGAGAAAAATCATGCCGACGACCAGAAAAACGATCAGATCCTCCATGGAATCGTCGGATGAGGTCTGCCGGCGCGGTGCGATGGTCGTGCCGTCAAAGGTGATGCCGTACTCTTCGCTGACCATGCCGGCAAAGGCCTGCATCGCTTCGAGAAATCCCCTGCCGAAATCCCCCTTTTGAAAGTTGGGGATCAGGTAGCTGCGGTAGACATCCCCGGCGCGCGCATCATTGATAAAACCCTCGACGCCGTATCCGGTCTCGATCCAGATCTTGCGGATGTCGGTGACATTAAAGATGAGGAGCCCCTTGTCCTCCCCCTTCTTGCCGATGCCCCAGGCTGAGTAGAGCTCGTTGGCATATCCCTGGTAATCGGCATCGCCGATGGTGGGCACGGTGCAGATCACCAGAGCGACGCCGGCCTTTTCCCATACCTCGATGGCCAGCGCCTCGATCTCGGCCTCCTCGGCGGCGGGAATGACCTCGGCGAAATCATTCACGGCACCGCGGCGCTGCGGCAGAGTATTCTCCGCGCGCAGCGGCAGACAAAGGAGAAGCAAAAGGGCCAGGGTGACAAATTTACGCATGTTCGCTGATTCCGGATTCAGTGCATTTT
>ENA-UOWO01002570-UOWO01002570.1-activated-sludge-metagenome-genome-assembly--contig:-NODE-2570-length-22280-cov-5.925354_pt1 | contig 22280 bp, 26 predicted proteins | sample MGYA00238148_ERZ761564 | MGnify/ENA primary metagenome ERZ761564 (study PRJEB28885, sample SAMN05720194) | activated sludge metagenome | isolation source: Anaerobic digester | place: USA... | reverse complement strand
GTAGACGGTGTCTGTGAGCCTTTTCGGACGCGGGTTCGATTCCCGCCGCCTCCACTGGTTGAAACCTCGTCCATTTTATGGGCGAGGTTTTGGTAACGGGAGGATTCTATGACCAGCAAAGACCTGATTATTAAAGAACTTGATAACTTACCACCGAGCGCTCACAAACTCATTAAAGAGTTTATTGAACTTTTGAGAAAGAGCCTTGAAATAGAAGAAAAAAAGGGAACAAAGAGCCGCAAGTCCGTTATTCAGGGAAAATTCATAGGCATGTGGAAAGATCGAGAAGATACAAGAGACAGTACTGCTTATGTAAAAAACTTGCGCAAAGCACACTGGGGCCAGAAAAATGCGTAGTGCTGTCATTGTTGACACAGATATTCTGATCGATCTGGCGCATGACAATGAAGTGGCAATAAAGTGCCTGAAAAAGCTGGAAAAGGATTATCAGCTGGAAATTTCAGCAATTACAAGATTGGAAATCCTGGTCGGTTGCCGAAATAAATCCGAGCTTCGCGAAACCAATAATTTCCTTGAGGGATTCCCCACTAATGCTTTAACTCCTGAGATTACTCAGAAAACCATTGATCTTATTAATAAGTATTTTTTGAGCCATAATCTTCTGATTGCCGATGCTTTGATAGCTGCCACCGCAATTACATTGCAAAAACCTCTGATAAGCAAGAATCAGAAAGATTTTCGTTTCATTGAAGAACTCACCCTTTTGCCTTACCCGGTCGCTTGAGACTACTGCAGTCTAACTTGTTTTAGATTCCGAGAGTTAGAAAAGTGGCTGATCTTTCCAGCAGGTTTCACAGGGGCCTTCCGTTTTCTTCCTGATATGGTTCAGGTCAAAAGCTGGGACAAGCTTTCCGCGTGTAACTGCAGGGCATTCATTTTTTGCATGATACTTTTTTCCGTATTCGCTGATGTAGCAAATTGGCGTTTTCTGATTTGCGACTGCGACATTTGGGCTGTCCTTTTGAGATGCTGTGGCAACCAGAAAATCTGCCGAGTCTCGAGGTGTAAGTTTTAACACAATCGGCTCTGGCAAATATGATTGGCTGAGAACTTTGAAATCCTCCGGCAGTTTTTCCCACTCGCGTATGTGCCTTATTGCGGTTTCGGTGCTTACTCGGTCAAATGTTTGTTTGATATGATTCAATGTGTTGGTAAAAGCATCCTTATTACCTGTCATTGCCTGCATTTTTGCCTTTTCCCTGAAAAAAACACAGTTCTGGGAGTCAAGCGAAATCAATTGCTCTACCAGTGACAGTGCCTGCTCATAATTGCCGGCATAGAAAGCTTCGTCATACTTGACCATAAGCTGCTGGGAATTTTGGGCGAGAACGAACAGAGGGCACAGAAATACAAACATAAGGAAAAGGATCCTCATTTTTCAATACCTGTTTGATCAGAATTTTTTGCCTGGAATTGATTATAAGTTTGATTCCGGAAGAAATTCAACCTGGAAATCTGGACCTGAATCATTGTAACAACTGCCAATAATTAGAAAAGCCATAAAGAATGGACGTGGATATGTTCCTGTTTGGGCCGCCTCCACTTTTTCTGAACTCGACTCAAATGAAACGATCCGGCAGAAACTTCGCTATTGTTGAATTAATCCCTTGTTGAAGAGATCAGAAGATAGGTTATCCAGATCAGAAAGCTTATCATTACAGCCCATTTGAGAATCTCAAAAGCCAAAACCGGTGCCGGAGATTCAATATAGTCTTCTCTGATACGGGTCTGCCTTATTTCATCAGAGATATTGAGCCAGCCATCAAGCTCTCTGGCGGCTTTAAACGCCGCATCGGCATTGTCCTGGCCGTTTTCAAAGTGCGACAGATAGATCAGGTCACCATTGGAAAGAGTCGCAACCAGAGCCGTGTCTTCAGAGGTTTTTGCCGATTGCTTTCTGCCCAGAAACCCGTATATCCAGGAGGTAAACAGCAGATCAAATATCTCTCTGGACGTGGCCTCTGCGTTTCTGGTTTTAACCGAAACACCGATTATCAGCTTCAGGTCTACTATTTGAATGTCTCTGAGGATATTTTCCAGAAACTGGTGTCGAAGAAGAACAAGACTTTTGCGCTTATCCAGAATATAAGAACTTTTAAAGTTGTTTCTCAGCCAGTTTGATCCAAACAGAAGCAGCGATCCAATCAGTGTCATGATGATTGATGTGGAAGCACTCATTTCCGGAGGCGGGGCTCCAGTAGCACTCCCCAGGCCGGTATTACTCGCAAAGACCATAAAAAGCATAACAGTGCCGATAACTATTCCCACCCCAAAAACCGAGTGAATGCCAGTGAGTGCCGGAATCACAACTGTCTGTGAATCAGGTTTTATGAGGCGGATCGTTACCTTCTTAACAAGCATAAGCTGGTTTCCCGGGCAAAAATATAAATAACTGCGTATTCTTGAAAATCCGGCCGGTCATTCTGATTTAATCCAGCCACTTTACGAAACGAGATTACGTGCACAGTAACATTTTACCACAGGTGCCCGAATTAGGTCTCAGTCTTGTTTATTCTTTTCTTTCTCATCGAATCTCCTTTTAAATTCAGTCGCCTCGACATTGCAAAAGTGAAAAAGCAATTCACAACCACGGACGCGGATATGTTCCTGTTTGGGGCGCCTCCAATGCACGAATCTTCTTCCAAAACGTGGATTCCTTGAGAGTGACAAGAAAGATGCTCTGATGATAATATTTTGCTTGCAGAGACATCACATGGCAACAACATCGACAATATGTTTGTCGGCAGCTGATAATGAGCATGCAAAAGAGGCACGTTAATTCAGGGGGCACGCCATCCTGAAATTTCAAGAGGCGTTTAAATTCGCGCTTACAATTAGCAATCTCTTATTGGCCGCTTGATTAAAGTCCTGCCGCAATGCGAAATAATGGAGGCTCAGACAGACTGCCCGGGCAATGCACTTTATGCCTGGACAAAGTTACAGCGGTGGTCTGAGAAAACTGGCCAGGCTGACAAGTGATGCGGGAGGCGCTTAAGCTTGCAGTCAAGCGAAACCTGGAGCGCTTTTCCCCAGTTTTCATGATGAAATGAGTAAGGAATTCTGCTCATTGAATTCGTGGCAAAAATTGTCTGCGCAAATCCTTGCCGGTACAGGGATTTCTAATTGCTGTTTGTCTTTATGTATTGAGGGTAGAAAAATCCGGCTTGTTCAATTCTTTCTGCGAGTTCGGGGTATTTCTGCTCCAGAAAAGCAAATCTTCCTTTTTTGTAAGGCCTGAGCTGGGCAACTTCAAAAACCAGAGTCGCATGCTGAGAAACCTTGGGATACTTGCTGTTACATAAGGTTTTAAGTCTCACTGTGTCTTTCTGTGAGATACGCGTCTGCATGAAAATTTTAAAAATTTCATCCAGTTGATCACGCTCTTCAGTTCTTTGATTGGGTAAAACATTACATTTTTTGCAAGTGTGCAAAGAGTGGCTTTTTTCAGTAAAAGCCGACTCCGGCCTTGGTTGGCTGCAAATTCTACAGATGTATTCCATGGTTTAAATTCCTGTTTTTATTACTCACGGGCATTTGATTCCTGCTGGAAGCGGAATCATTTTTACAAGTCTCGGAAAATTGCTGTTCAGCTGGTAATATAGATATGTTTAGACCTATAGACAACAAAAACGTTTTATGACCATTTAATATGGTCAGCGTAACGGGTCTACACATTGAACCCTCGATACCTTCGAATACAGGACATAAAAAACACAATCACAAAGGGAAGTAAAGGTTTAACGATTCGAGCCCACAGTCAAACCGGAGTCGTTGCGAAAGGAAAAGACAATGAATGCAAAGATTCATCATGAACTGACAGATTTACCCAACATAGGCCGGGAAGTGGCGCGACTTCTTTCTCTTGCTGGCATCAATACTACTGATGAACTTATAAGCGTCGGCGCGGTCGAAGCGGCCGTCAGAATCAAAAACATTCGACCGGATGATCCGCCATGTCGCAGCATGCTTGCCGGGCTGCATGGCGCAATACTTGGGGTGCGCTGGCACACGATACCAAAGCAGGAACGGGAAAAAATCTGGCTGGAATATCTTGCTCGAACTGAAAGCTCATGATCAGATGACGTGAATACAGAATTCTATGATTATGCTCTCTCTATGTGGCCTGACAGAGCATTTAACCGGTCGAAAAAATATCACTTGCGTTCGTGTTTGTTTTGAATACATTCATTATAGCTGGCACCACTTTTCTTTCGGGCGCTTTCGCGTTTGGGTTCTTGTCTGACTCTCAGGTGATGAATCTCTCCGGTTGTGTGTGGTGCCAGCTTTTTATTTCCGGCAATTGTAAAAATGCCCGGCCATAAAGTGGCCGGGGATTTTTCTGCTTCAGCAGTTTTTCAGACGCCAGACAGCGAGGCCCGTCAATTTTCGTTGAGCGCAAAGGTCGCGCGGCGGGCTTCCCCGATCGAGTAAACGACAACCCTGCCGTTTTCGATATCGACCACCTTGAATTTGCCATTCACGACCTGGCCGGGCCTGACGATATGTTCATCATTTTCGAACTGAATTACGGCCTCTCTGACGTTGTCATTACCGCAAATACCGGTAACCGCAAGTTTGAGAGGCGGAATCACCTTCGCGACTTCTTTTTGTGGCACGGGTTCGGGCTGCCGCTCAATTTTAACCGGCTCGATGACCTTTTTTGTGATAAGCGGCCGGAATGGGTCGTGGTCGGCATTTTCACTCTGAAATGCGAAGTTCTGGCAGAGCTGGTCAATAACAGGCATTTCGCTGTTCTGGGTTTCTTCAGCCATGAGAGCGGTCATGGCGCAAAAAATTACGGCTACGGCAACAGATAACCTCAGGGCCCTGGCAAGCTTTTTCATGATGACCTCCTCGCTGGTGTTCTGGAAATTAGAACGCGGGGCGGTACAAACGGGTTTAGATTTTTTAACCGGCTCCGAAACATAGCCAGGACAGCTGAATTTACAGATATGAAAGCAAAGATGACTGCCATAATAATGGCTGGCTTTGAATTGGCGGTTAAAACTGGTAAACTGACCGGGCAGGCTGAAATTGCCGGCAGGCATGAAGTCAGCCACGAATGCCGGCGAACCGGGAGAAAAATATGCAAGCAGACGAACAGAACAGGCCAGCGGGCCGCGAGATAACCGACATGGCCGGCCGCCGGGCAACCCTGCCTGCAGTCGTAAAAACCGTTTATTCAGCTTCTCCGTATGGGTTCACCGCTCTCTGCAGCATAGCGCCAGAGATGCTGCCAGGGCTGATTCAGCCTCTGCCGAGTGAAAGTCTGAAGTATCTTCCGGCCTGCCTTCATAAACTGCCGGTAATCGGCATGCTGCCCGACACCGACGGTCTGGCCAAGGCCCGGCCCGATCTCGTGGTCGTCTGGGCCGAAACTAAAAAGCCGTTCCATAAAAAGTCAGAAGATGCTCTAAATGCCCTCAATTTGCCGTTTGTATATGTAACCATGGGCGATCTTGTCGATCTGGCCGACTACCCGGCGGCTTACGATTTTCTTGGCCTTGTGCTTAACCAGAAAGAGCGAACCGACAGACTGGCATCTTACTGCCGGCAGACGCTCAGTGAAGTCGAGGCGGTTTTGCAGAAGGTTCCGGCTGATAAACGCCCGCGAGTCTATTATGCGGAAGGCCGCGATGGCCTGGCCACGGAATTCGACGATTCACTGCACGCGCATCTTCTCAAGCTGGCTGGCGACGTAAACATTCACCGCGGCAACATCAAGACGCATGCAGGCATGGAAAGGGTCAGCATCGAGCAGATTGCCGCTGCCGGGCCTGACATCATCATCGCTCTCGAACGGGCATTCTTCGCCGATGTTTTCAAAAACCCTGACTGGAAACAGGTAAAGGCAGTAATAGACCGGCGCGTCTTTCTGATTCCGTCGCTGCCTTTCAACTGGTTCGACCGTCCGCCTTCGTTCATGCGCTTTATTGGGCTGAAATGGCTGATGAAATGTCTTTATCCCGAGCATTACCATATCGACCTGATCGCTGAAATCAGGCATTTTTTCAGTCTTTTTCTGGGCGTCACCATTTCGGCTGCAGAGGCTGCCGAACTCATAAACCAGCCGGTCAGGCATCAAACAAAAGGACTGGCGCCGCATCGTTACCCCGACTCTCTCAAGCCGACAGGCAAGGCCGTCTGAGCCGGTTATCGCGGGTAATTTCTTTGAACATTGCAGAGTTGCGCATTCACAGCAGCTTATACAGCCAATTCAATCAAGACACAAAAGAACAGGTGAGCAAAAATGAGCCTTTCATCCGAAGAACTTAAAAACACACTGAAACAGCACAATGTCGCAGGCATAAGCATCGCGGTGCTGCGCGACTTTCATCTGGCGTATGCCCAATGTGAAGGCGTTATCAGCAAAGAATCGGGTGAGCCTCTCTGGCCTGACACGGTTTTTCAGGCGGCGTCGGTCAGCAAGATCATTTCTGCGGTTTTAACCATGATTCTGGTTGAAAAAGGCAGACTGGACCTCGACCGACCGGTAAACGAATATCTGAAATCATGGAAACTGCCTGAAAATGACTTCACCAGAAAGACTCCGGTGACTATCAGGCGCATGCTCAGTCATTTTTCCGGTATCAATGTACCGACTTACCGAGGTTTTGTAAAAGAAAGCCCGATACCCACATTGCAGGACGTGTTGAACGGAACCGGGCCATCTGACGCACCGGCAGTAATTGTTGAAAAACCGGTCGACGGGCAGTTTGCTTATTCTACCGGCTCTTTCGCGGTTCTACAGACGGTTTTGCAGGATATTACCGGCGAGAATTTTGAAGCACTCATACAGCGCAAGCTGCTGCAGCCATTGAACATGCAAAGAAGTTTCTTTGCGCAGCCGCTCAGCGACCATTTGAGCAGAAATGCGGCCTGCGGGCACAGCTCTGACGGAGAGCCGGTAGACGGCAACTGGTTTGTCTACCCGACCCAGGCGGGCAGTGGCATCTGGACAACCCCCACCGACCTGGCCAAATTTGCCCTGCATCTGCAGAAAATACTTCAGGGCAGTTCTTCGGGGTTGCTGCAGCCGCAATCGCTCAAAGCGATGCTTTCGCCCTATCGTGAGCCCTTTTTTGGCCTGGGTTTCGCGCTTTACAACGACAAGGGGCCCGGCCTGTTTTTCGGGCACACCGGCAACACCGAGGGCTACCGATCGATGTTCATCGCCCATGAATCAAGCGGCTGCGGGGCATTCATTCTTGCCAACAGCAACAACGCCGACCCGGCAATCAAAGAAGCAGTCAACCAGATCGCCATTTCTGAAGGCTGGCCGGGCTTTCAGTGGTAAAATTGGATTTTTTGAGGCATCCGCACGAATGAATGGTAGAGAAAATTTCGTATGAAAATGCTCGATATGATCAGAACCAAGTTGTCCAACAAGCTGTTGGACAATTATCCCTGGGACACAATCTCGTTTTGCTGGCCAAACTCAAAGAGCGCGAAGAAATTCTGGCATATGCGCAAAAGGCAATTTAAAACGTCTGGTTCCGCAATTGTTAACCAAGAAGGCAAAAGCTCGTTCGGGTAAAATTTATGAAAGATTACAGACTGATTTTTGAAGTAGTGCATGGCAGTCAGGCTTTTGGCCTGGATGGGCCGGGATCGGACCTCGATCTGAAAGGTGTGATTATCGGGCCGGCGTTCTGGTATTTTGGTTTTTCAGAAAGCCCAGAACAGCTCGTTCTTAACAAAGATCACACGCTTTTCGAGCTCCGGAAATTTTTCAGACTGGCAATCGATGCCAATCCGACTGCAATAGAGATGCTGTGGGCTCCCCAGAGCTGCATCAGAGAGTGCTCGCCACTGGCTGAAAAACTACTGGCTGCCAGGGAAAAGTTTTTATCTCTCAAAGTGGCAGACAGTTTCGGCAAATATGCCCTCTCACAGTTGCGTCGCATCAAAACACATCGCAGATGGCTGCTTGAACCGCCAAAAGCACAGCCACAAAGAGAGGAATTCAACCTGCCTGGCAAACCTGTCTTTTCAGGTGACCAGATTGGTGCGGCTGAATCATTGATTGAAAGCGGCAAGTTGGCACATGCCGATCTGCCGCCAAATTTCATGCTGATACTCGACCGTGAAAGAAGTTATCGGGCCGCCATAAAGGAATGGCAGCAGTTTCAAACCTGGCAGAAAGAAAGAAACCCGGCGAGAGCAAAGCTGGAGAAAGAATTCGGCTATGATACAAAACACGCCTTGCACCTTGTCAGGCTCCTAAGAATGGCACTTGAGATATTAATTTCAGGTGAAGTAATCGTTCGCAGACCAGACCGAGAAGAGCTTCTGGCAATCAAACAGGGAACCTGGAAATTCGACCAGCTCATTGAATACGCCGAGTCGATGAATCAGAAAATCCTTGAGGCCAGAAATGGCACCAGTCTGCCTGAGTTTCCCGACAATGAAAGTCTCAATCTATTATGCACAGAAATTCTGAGAGGTTGTTTTGCATGATCGAAAAAAAGCAGATAGAGCTCGGCCAGGAATTCGTTTCCAGAAATTTTGACAAGGGAAAGCTGCTGCTGGTTGCGGTAACTGGCAGTCATTTTTATGGGTTTCCGGCGCCGGACAGTGATCTGGACCTTAAAGGCATTCACGCGGCTCCTGTCAGGCAGATACTTGCTCTCGAAAAACCTGCGCAGGCGCACAATGTTGAGGAAATGTGGCGAAACTGTCTCTGCGATTTTTCCAGCAACGAAATAGAACAAGCTTTGCGGCTTCTGATAAAGGGAAACGGCAACATGCTCGAGAGAATATTTTCCCCTTATCAGCTTTTCGAAACAGAAGAAGCAGCGCGATTGAAAGAAATAAAGGCCGCTTATCTTTCACAACGGTTCTTTCATCATTACGCCGGCTTTTTTCAGAAAAAATGCGCTGAGTTTGCGAAGGGCGATCTTTACCTCATCAAGCCGTTGCTCTATATCTACAGAGTCGCTCTGACCGGGATTCATCTTCTGAAAACGGGCGAGGTCACTGGTGATGTGCGAAAACTGGCGCCAGAATACGGCTTTTCTGAGGTTGATGAGCTGATAAAAATCTACTCTGCGACTTCTGAAAAAAAGTCGCTTGATAAAGCTTCTGCAAGCCAGTTCGTTGCAAGATGGCCAGAGCTTGAGAACAAGCTTAACGAGGCGCTCATTACAAGCTGTCTGCCGGAAGTTCCGGGCAACCCTGACGCCTGTTCCGACCTGCTGGTTGAAATCAGATTGAAATCTGCCTGAATTTCAGGTCATTGCTGGCCTTAAATGCAAACTCGCACCAATAACCCTGTATTAAACGGATTAAAGAAAAAACCGAAAGCGAGTCGATTATCTGGGCTTGACTCAAAAAAGATGTTGTGTATTATTGTGTATCTGAATAGTTCGGAGCTGATTAAAAAGTTGAAGACCGACGGGTGGCATCTGGTGAATGTTAAGGTCAGTCATCACCAATTCAAGCATGAAAGCAAAGAGGGCAAAGTTACAATCAAACACCCTGCCAAAGATATTCCGCTCGTAACTTTACGCAGTATATTCAGACAGGCAGGATGGGACTGGAGGTAAGAAATGCTGTTTCCCGTAGTTGTTCACAAAGAAGGCAAAAGCTCGTTCGGGGTAACTATTCCTGATTTTCCCGGGTGTTTTACATCCGGCGAAACTTTTGACGAAGCGATAAAAAGCGTTCAGGAAGCCATAGAATGTCACCTAGACGAGGGCGACAAGATTCCTGAACCATCAAGCATCGAATTGCTGGCCAATAATCCTGACTTTGCAGGTGGTCTATGGGTTATGGTTGATGTCGACCTGTCGGCTTTCGAGAACAGAACCAAAAGAATCAACGTCAGTATGCCAGAAAGCCTGCTGCACGAAATTGATTCATTTGCCAGAAAAAACGGCCTTTCTCGATCGGCATTTCTTGCCAGAGCCGCCAAGAAAGCATTAAAAGCGGCATAAATATGTAAGCCTGCCTCGCTGGTTTCAGCGATACAAGAACATTTGATTGCGTAAGAAGCAGCCGCCTGCTGGCAATTTGTCAGCAGGCGGCTGTTGATTTTATGAGTCTGGATTTTTTATTTGCCGGCGGGGTTGGCGACGCGGCCCATGAAGAGGATGCTGCCGATCGAGTTGTCGCGGATCATGAAGATGAAGGGGCGGTCGGCTTTGAACACCGGGTCCATGCTGATCGATTTGGTGGCCATTTCGACGGCGGTGGCGGCGGCGGCTTCGGTGCCTTCTTCGTTCACTTCGACGAAGGCCTTGTGCTTGATCTGCGAGATCCATAATTTGCCTTTGGGCCAGCCCATACCGCTGAAATCGGCGGCGCCGACAGTATCAAAGGCGTCTTTCATGCCGAGGGCGGTAAATGCGGAAACGAGATCGTAGCCAGTTTCGAATTTGAATTTTGGCAGATACAGCTTTACGGTTTCCTCAGAGGCAGAGTCTAATTCTGCCAGCCATGCTTCGATTTTTTCAGGACTCAGATCTTTTTCAAGACCGGCGAGGCCGTCGACTTTCTGCGGCAGCACTGCGATCATTGAGAGCGATTTTCCCTTGTAAGGCATGGCGATAGCCTGAAAATCGTCTTTTTCGATGAGTCTAAAGCTGGCCTTCTGATACATGAATGGCACATTGACATTTTCTGTTTCAGAGAGTCTGAAAGGGGCTTCTTTTGTCTGTTTTTCGTCGAACTGGCTTTCCCAGATGCCTTTGAAATAAATGGCGTTCAGAAGGACACAAACTGAATCTGGATCAAGCATTTCGAGGATTTTTTCGATTTTGCTCTCGGTTTTGGTTTTTACCCAGCCATTGATCTTTTCAAGATCGCCAGCGAACAGCTCGGCCCCGTAGTTTTTCTGCAGCAGGGCCTTGAATTCTTCGCTAACGTCGCCGCCGGTGAGGCAGAGACCGTTGGCAATATTGAGTTTCTGGCCATCATTGTTGGCCACTGAAGCCAGTTTCTCATTGAGCTGTCTGAACGAGTCGTGCAGCTGTTCCTGATCGAGGGCGAAAGACAGCGCGGCTTTCATTTCTGCGGCAGTATTTTCGCGGGCACCGGCGAAGGTCATGCCGAGCGCCGAAGAAACGCTGAATGGCGAAAAGAAGAGGTTGCCGCCGGCCTTGCCCAGCTGCTGATAAAGCTTCACGGCAAAGGCGCTGTTGCCTTTTACCAGGGTGTTCAACGCAAGATCGGCCGGCTGCTCTGTTGATGCCGGAGGAGCAGAGCAGCAATCTGATCCTGCTGATGCGGGGGAAGCAGACAATGCCAGCGCTATGGCGCAGACTGCGGCACAAAATAAAACGGTGAGTCGGTTCATGATATTTCCTTTCAAGGCCCGCAAGGGCAATCCCGTGAGATTGTTTTCTGCTGACAATATAGTCCTATATCAGTTTACAGACAATACAATCGTTACAACCGCCCAAAAAATCGGATAATTCCGAAAATGGTTTGTATCGGTTATAATGGTTGAGAAAATTTTGTTGCCAGCCAGAATAAGATGCGGCAATGATTGCTTGTCAGTGCAAAACAGCTTTTAAGCAGCTTTTTATAAGAAAGGGAAGATAAATGAGCACCAACCAGGAAACCAGAAAAATTTTCGGACAGATCGCTGAGAAATACAAACTGCCGGCTCTGGCAGAGATTATCAAAAGCGACGAACACATAATCTGGAAAAAAGATATCACCATCTGTATCGCCAATATTCTCAAAGCCGCCCAGGCTGAAGGCGACACGAAAGAACTGCTTAAAGACGCCAAGAACATGTATAACGGGCCGATTTTTGCGATAAATGCCGCCGAAAAGCAATATCTCATCAAAGCCGAGCCAGATTTCGACAAGGCCTTAAAAGACCTGGCAAAGTTCGACTTCTGCTTCAAACTCAGCCCCTATCACGTAATCAACACCTATCTCGCCATTCTGATCGCCCAGATCACCGAGCAAGACCCGAACGCTCTGCTCAAAAAAGGCGAAGAACACATGGAAGCCTTTATTGCGGCTTCTTTGAAAGCAAACAAAAACTGGAACAAAAACACGCTCACCTCAAAAAACCCGAAGCTGATTATTCCGATTGGTGCGGCCGGCTGCGGCAAATCGACCTTTTACCATGAACTTGGCAATGTGGTTAATGCCTCATGCGACAACATCAGATACATGCTGTTCAAAGACTTCGGGCCCTGCTTCGCACCCTGGGAAAGCACCCTGGCATGGTTCGTGGTTAACCGCATGACCGATCTCTATCTCGGCCGTGGTTACAGCGTCTTCTACAACGGCGTCAATACCGACCTCGAATACCGCTCACCCATCACCATGGAAAACCCCGACCCCCTTTATGCCGGGATTCCGTACCGCATGAAACTGGTTTATTTCGAACCGACTGTCAGCCTCACCAGCAGCGAAGTCAACGAACTCAGAGCGATCAACCTGTGGGGTACCACACTCGACAAGGTCGACAGAAAAGGCCTGAGCCCGAATGTCTGCAAGATACTCGATCTCATTCAGACCAACACCGAAAGAACCATGGAGCGCACCAAAGCGATTCGCGAAGGCAAAGCCGAACAGGACCCCTTCGATATCCTTTACCCGGTTCCGCCCGCAATCGTAAAAATGTTCATGGAACAGTCTTTTACAAAGCCCCAGGGCCCGAATGTCGTGGTCGTGCCGCGCAAAGAAATTCCGGATGCGGCTGAGCGTGCGGCTTTCTATCGCAAATACGCCGAAATGGCCGCGAATTAACCAATCTGCTATTTTCTGAAAATCCCCGGCCAACAGAAATGGCCGGGGATTTTTTTAAAGACGTGCAACGATTGATTGTACCAGCAGCAGTCGAGTTTCGCGACCACTGCCAGGGCTTTTCCTGACAAATTCAATGAATCGGCATTTTTTATACAACCATAAACTGGTGATAAATTAAATCTGCGCGTGCTGGCAGCAACGCCCTTCAGGATTGGCACACGAAAAAACGCAATTGCGGTCAAGAAAATCACCTTCTGAAAAGTTAAATTACTTTCAGGTGGAGAAAACAATGCAGCGCGAAAAGTTTGAAGCAGTACAAAGAATGCAGGATTACATCGAGCGGCACCTCGAAAACCGGGTCTCACTGAAAGATCTGGCTGAGGCGGCTGGCTACGCTGAATCGCATGCATCGAGAGTGTTCAGTGAAATTGTCGGAATTGCGCCTCTGGATTATCTGCGGGCCCGGCGACTTTCGAAAGCCGCAGACAAACTTAGAGGTTCGTCGACGAAGATCATTGAAATAAGTCTGGAAGCAGGTTTTGAAACACACGAGGGCTTTTTAAGGGCCTTTAAAAAGCGCTTTGGCTATGCGCCTGCCTACTATCGAAGACATTCCCCGCCCGTACCGCTCTTTCTGCCACGCAGCGCCATTGCTTATTACACCCACTATCTGAAAGGAGAGTCTTCACCAGTCATGAAAAATTCACAAAATACGGTATTTGTTCAGGTAATCTCCCGGCCGGCCCGCCGCCTGATCATCAAAAGAGGCAAAGCGGCCACACATTATTTTGAATACTGCGAAGAGGTTGGCTGCGATGTATGGGGTGTTCTCAGCAGCATCAAAGAAGCTATCTACGAGCCAATCGGCATGTGGCTTCCGGAAAACATGATTACCCCGGGAACATCCGAGTATGCACAGGGCGTCGAAGTACCCTCAGACTATGCCGGCCAGGTTCCAGAAGGCATGGAAATCATCGATCTGGCTCCCTGTCACATGATGGTTTTTCAGACGCCGCCTTACAACGACGAGGAGATGGGTTCGGTAATCGGCTTTCTGCAGAAAAGCATCGATACTTATGACCCGAAGGTGTATGGCTACACCTGGGACGATCAGGCTGCGCCCCGGTATCAGCTGATCCCTCTGCCTGAACGTGGCTACATCGAAGCCAGACCGGTCAGATCATGCCGTTGAGCCTTGATTGAAAGAAGCGGGGGCTGCCACGGTCAGGTGGCAGCCCCATTGCTAAATTTCGGGTCAGTTTTTTTACTCGCTCCTGTTATCTACAGGCGGGGGTGTGGTGGCATTGTTTTGTGAGGCAGAATCAGCGGGTTCAAGGCTGGCGACCAGTTCAAGGTAGAGTTTTTCGACCTTTTTGCGGGCCCAGCCATTTTTGCGCAGAAAGGTGAGACTTGATTTAATGCTGGGGTGGCTGAAGAAACAGTTGAGCTCGACCCGCTGGTTCAGCTCTTTCCAGCTGTAATGGGCGCGCAGCACCGTCAGTATTTTTTCGAGAGTGATGCCGTGAAGCGGGTTGTTAGGCTGTTGCCGCACTTCTTTTTCATCTGCCGGAATATCGTTTTCGGTCATTGGGTTCCCGTTCTGCTGCAATTTTAAAAAGAATATGCGCTGAATATACTATATTCCTGAAGAAATTGTCTGCATGAAAGCCGGCATTTTTCTGATACTGCCACGATTTTTCAAAGCCGAAGTTTCTAAAAAGCTGTTGCCGGCCAGATCGCTCCGGCCGGCAACATTTATACCTGATTATTCAGTAAACTGGCCGTAGAAGGTTACCGGCTTTTTTGCCGGATCGCTATAGACGTTGATTTCGTTGAAAGCGCCATCCTGTTTGAAGGAAAGGGCATAATAGATGCCATGCGCGCTGTCATGCCACACCAGCTCTTCAGAACCGGAGTATTTAACCGGGGTTCCGAGATCTCTCGACGGGTCTGCGCCAACAAACAATTTGCCGCTGCCGCTGAAGGTGAAATCGACCACATCGTCTGCCTTATAAGGGAAACCAACGGGGTACGACTGCTGAGCCGCGAAAAACTTAAGCTTTTTAACCTGACTTTTCAGCGAATCAGGGATGGTTGCCGGAGTCGTGCCGTTTCCACCGGTATTCTGGGTGGCGGGCGCCGGAGCGAGGGTGCCTGAAACAATGGTTGCCGGATATGCAGTATTGGTCGTGTCACCGACTTTGAATACCTGAAAGCTGGTAATCGAGTTGCCGAGCCCGGTAAAGTTTTTTACGGTAACCGAAAAATTCTTGCTGGTATCGGCGAAAACGAAATTGAGCTGGCCTGAAGCCTTATCAGTGCTGTCTGGCACGTATGAATAGGTTCCGGAAAGGGTTGCACCGGCTGCGCCTGGAAAAACCGTCTGCCCGGCATCAGCCGCCAGGTTCTGATAGGTGAAGGTATGGGTTGTGCCATCGCTTGCAAGCGTAATTGTGGGGTTGAAACTCATGGTCACACCGTTAAATGCTGCAGCGCTGGCCGGAGCATTTACTGCCACCGGGCCGACATAGCTGTTGTCGTCATCGTCGTTGAAAAGACTGCAACCGGTCATCGCCATAACCACGGTGAGAAAAAGAAACATTACAAAGATTTTTTTCAAAACAAAGATCTCCTTTAATTGCGCCATTCGGGCCTATTTGATATCAATTTTGTATCATTTATAAAAACTAAAGTCAAGTACTTTAGTTAAATTTAAATACGACTGATTGTCAGCTGATTCTATTAACGCCCGACCGAGGGCAAAGTCAGACGAAGCGCCTTTAAATCAGAACTTTTCCCTTGATTTTTGCTTCGCAGCGCCCTATCGTGGGGAGCATACAAATACTAAAAACTGCCAGGCATTATTAGCGCACAAACAAAGTTGAACCGGTTCGTCGACCCGGTTATCATCCGGATTGCTTTTGCTTTGCAGTAATTAATGGTTTCGGTCAGGATTTTTGTTGGTGAAACAACGCAAGGAGTTGAAAATCAGTTTTGCTCTATATTCTTCCGTATTTGATGCTTTTAGTGCTTATCGTGTGGATTTTAGTGCAACGGCTGGAATATCGCCGCGAGAGAACGAAATCACTCAGGGCGACGGCTGAAAAGCTTGGTTTTGCTTTTACAGAAAATGACGCGGACTTTTTGCGCATCATCAAAAAAAGTAATTACCTGTGCCGCGCAGTAAGCGCCTCGAACTGCTTTTCAAAAAAAAACGAAGACGTTGAAATCAAAATCGCCGATTCTCACTATTCCAAAGATGGCTCGATCCGCGTCGCGACGACCTGCCTGATCATAGATTACCGCATGAACCTGCCAAGCTTTTATCTGCGGCGCGAAGACAGCCTTAGCGACGGTATCGGTCGGTTGTTTGAAATGCAGGATATCAACTTCGACGACGATCTGCCGTTTTCAAAAGCTTTTGTATTGCAGAGCAAAGATGAAGTTCTGGCAAAATATCTTTTCAACAGTGAAGTTCGAAACTTCGTAATGCGCTATGCCGGTTCGGCAGCACAAATCGAAGGTGCCGGCCCGACCCTGTTTATTCACAAGGGTCGGCTGGAATGGGCACCTGATTTTGAAGCCCTTGCCAGAGAAGCTCTCGAACTGTGTCAGCTGCTCAAAAAAACTGTCGAAAAAGAAGGGCTGGACAATTGACATCGAGTCGGCTGTCGGCACCCCGGGCAACTTTCTGCAGTCAGATCAAGCAAGCAGCTGTAGCGGGTGCTGCAGCAGAAGTTCGGCGCCACCGGCGCGCAGCTCCGGTTCATCTCGAAAACCCCACAGAGCGCCAATCGGAAACATGCCTGCAGCAACGGCCGTTTTCATATCTACCAGAGTATCGCCAAGATACAGCGTCTGTTCTGGTTTTATGCCGGTTTCGGTGGCAATGCGCAGTGCCCCGGCCGGATCAGGTTTTTTGGCAACCCGGTCACTGAGGCCATAAACACATTTAAAAGGGATGTCGGGGAAATATTTTCTGACCATGATGCCGGTGAATTCATCGGGTTTATTCGAAAGAACCGACATGACTATGCCACGCTGCAGCAACCCGGCCAGCAGTTCGACCACGCCCGCGTATGGCCTGGTGGCCACGGCCCAGTTTTCCCCGTAATCGGCATGCAGTTCGGCAAAAATCCCGGCGATAACCGCAGCAACCCTATGTTCTGGGGGCAAAGCGCGCTCGACGAGCATGCGCATACCATCGCCGACGAAATAGCGGTAGGCATCGACAGGATGCGTTGCAAAGCCGTGGCGCGTCAGCACCCGGTTCGTCGAGTCGGCGAGATCGGTCAGGGTATCGAGAAGAGTTCCGTCGAGGTCAAAAATAATGCCACGGTAACTGGTAAATTCCATAATATCTTCCTGAAATATTCTTGGAGCGAAAGAAGGAATTTTCGAGCAGAGCCTCTGAATCTGACAAACCTTTTTTCGCATTTTTAAAGAGGCCTTAGAGCAACACAGGCTCGATTCACAGGCAGAAGCAATATAACATAAAGTTTGACCTGAGCAACTCTTTGAATTAGCCTCTTTTTCAATCATGAAAAACTTTTTTAACCCATGTAAAACTTTTGCAGCTGCGATTATCGGCATTTTGCTGGCAACGTTTTTCTGCGGCTGCAGCGAACGATCGGTGATACTCGCACCGGCAACAGGTTCGACAACCTTCTGGGAGGGGCATCTTGAAAAAGACAGGTTTCCGCTGCACTTTTATCTGCAGACAGCCACTGACGGGAAACAGCCCAAAATGCATGTCACGGCTTCGCGACCCCGCTGGGCCGGCCCGGTTGACCATCTAAAATTATCAGGAAACCAGCTAAGCTTCAGAATCTCAACCAGAAACGTTTCTTTTTCAGGAACAATTGCTTCAAACACAATCACTGGCGCCTGGAATGAAGAACCTTACACTTCCTGGTGGCTGACGATGAACTCTGTAGCAACGCCGGCTTTTATGTTCACGAGGCAGCACCCCTGGCCGCCATTCCCTTATCTGGTCGAAGAAGTTTCCATACCCGGCACCGGCAATAGACCCAATCTGGCGGGTACCATCACCAGACCGGCTGAGCCAGGCTCTTTTACAGCCATTCTTCTTTTAAACGGCCAGCATGCTCAGGGTCGCGATTCAGAATGTTACTATCATCGTCCATTTCTGGTCTGGGCCGATCACCTGACAGGGAACGGCCTGATCGTGCTTCGCTGTGACGACCGGGGCGTTGGCGACTCAGAAGGTATTTTCAACGAGGCCACCACGGCAGACTTTGCGGCAGATGCCAGTGCCTGCATCGACTTTCTGAAGAGACGCGCCGAAGTCACTAAGATAGGCATTCTCGGGCACAGCGAAGGCGGCCTGGTTGCCGCCATGGTTGCCTCTGAATGTCGGTCTGTCGACTTTCTGGTTTTGCTGGCTCCGCCGGTTTTTCCAATCAGCAGGGTATGGGAACAGCAGGCCCCGTCCATAAACCGCAGAAAAGGAACCAATGAGCGGCAGGCAGACTTACGCCGGAAATTCATAGCCGAAGCATGGCAGAAACTGGTGGCAATTTCCAATGGCAACGCAGGCAAAGCTGTTTTCAGAGAATTTTACACATCTTTTCTTGCGGGCCTGTCAGAAGAAGACCGTGTAATGATTGGGTTTCCGCCAACTAAAGAAGGGCAGATCGGCATAGAAAAAGATTTACAAGAGTGGTGCAGCCCCTGGATGCTTTTCATGGCAACCTTCGACCCGGCTGCTTCATATAGAGGAATTTCCTGCCCGGTTCTTGGCATCTTCGCAGGCTTAGACGAAAGCATTCTGCCAGAGCCGAATGCAGTCGAACTTGAAAAGCATCTGCGCTCTGGGCAATGCCCGTCATTCAAAATCCACACTTTCCCCGACTTTGACCACCAGATGCGCAGACCTGTCAGCCATGCTTCTGCAACCTACCCACTCGCAGAAACTGTGGCAACCGAAACCCTGAGTCTGGTAACCGACTGGCTCAAATCGCAACTGCAGGCACCTGACTCACATTGATCGATTTTCGGCAGGATAAAATGCAACAGCAGAGCCAGATGCACTTTGTCGGGTGGAAATTATCCGAATTCAGAAGCTCACTGAGCTCTGAGTTTTTCGAGATCGGCACCTTTGCCGCTGTAGATAAAGGAATAAGCCATATCCGGATTTGCCTGATAATGCGTGATCAGATTCAAAGTCACCTGTTTATAGACTCTGGCCTGAGCAAGCATGGCGCCGCCAGTGGCACCGGTTCCGAAAGAACGATCGGCAATCGGAGCTTCAGGGTCTGAAATCCAGTTGAGCATTTCAAGTTCAAAAGCTTTGTCTGCGAGAGCGCTGCCGGCAGCAACATAATCATCAACCCGCTTGCCATCGTCCTGATGCGGCAGCGCTTTTTTCACAACTGCGGCGGCGTTGGCCATTTCAGCTTTCCAGGCTTCGAGATAAGCTTCGTTCACATAATTGATTTCCGGGGTAGCCTGGGCCATTTCAAAATCTTTGGCGAAGGCTTTTTCGATCGGGTTATTTATATCGATGTCGGTTTCCTGAGTTACAGCAGCCTCTTCAGTTACAACGACCTGTTCGATTGCCGGCTGCCCGGCGGCATCAGCCGGTTTAACTTCGTCGGCAAAGCCCGGTGCGCTGAAAGCGATTAATACGGCAAGAATCAGGTGATTGAAATTTCTTTTCATCTTTATGTCCCCTTTTGCTCTGAAAAACAGGTTCCCACAAAAAATCCGGGCGATTACAGCCCTGTATGTAGAAACCTGAGTTTATCAGATCAGTAATTATTCACCAACTGATTTTTACACACATAGCTAAGAAACTTACCCACCGCCGGCAGCAAACTCTGCCGCGCCCATGCAAGCTTTTTAATGAGCTTACCCAAAAGTCGACCGCCCCGGCCCTCATCAGAACTGTTATTTGTCGTAAAAACTTGAACCCCGACAAGCTTTGTGATATTTTTCATAATCTTAGAGAGGATTTGAGGGTACACAAAATAAACCAGCCAGTTTTACGGTTTTTAGCAGAACACAATCCCGATAACTATTCCAGCAACAGGATCAATCCCATGAAACACGTTCTCATTATCATTTTCTGTCTTATTTCCCTCACCGTAACGGCAGCCGAAATCATGCCACTGCAGCTGGCAACTGGCACTGCCTGGGTCTACAGCGCCGATGTCAAAGCCGATTCTGACGGCAAAGAACTGAGCGAAACCCTCACCTGGACGACCGAAATAACCTCTGTAACCGCCTGGGAAAACATTACCTTCGCAAAAGGTTCAGGCCTTCCGAGCGACCTGACTTTTTATGAAAAAGGCAAAAAACCGTCACCATTCCTGATGATTCTGGCCGGCCCCTGGCGGCTCTATCTGATTCAGGGCGACGAAAGAATCAAAGAAGTGTGGGAAAAAGCAATCGCCGGCGAGCGTCTGGACGAATCGGTTACCGAAGCCGACCTGCTGCTAGATCTGCCGCTGATCGAAGAGAAAACCTTCGGCGAGACCTCGCAGCTGCTTTCTGGCAGTCCTATGTATGTTTACCGGGTCGAAAGCAAAGCACCATTTTCTGCCGCAGAGGTAAAAGGGCTGAAAGATACCGGCACCCCCGACGAGATCTCGATCACCCTGTCTACCGGCCCAGACACAACCACCTGGAAATTCACCCATGGCATCGGTTTTACCGGTTATGTCTATTCACATCATGGGACCACCAGCGAAGTCAATTGCCGACTTATCGAGTTCAGGCCCGGAAAATAATCACACCCCAGGAGAAAAATATGAAACACCTTTTAGTCACCCTTGCCCTGCTCTTTTTCGTTGCCAGTTGCCAGGCCGGTGATATTGCCGAATTCCGGCCGCTCGGTTTCTCTGAATCAGGCCAGTATTACGCTTTTGCCCAGATGGGCGTTCACGATGGCTCAGGGGTTCCCTACGCGGAAATTTGGGTGATCGATGTTCTGAAAAATGAACAGGCAGCCACCAGCGCCGTCGAATTGACCGATGACAAAGATATCGAAGCAGGTTCAGCCGAACCGGCACTCAAAAAAGCGATTGAAGCCGCCAGACTTGAACGTTTTGCGCTGAAAGTAAACGAAAACCCTGGCACTGACCTTCTGATACACCTGCCAACCGACCACAGCCCCTTTACCGGCAATATTTTCTCGCTGACGCCCGGAGTCGATGGCGGAGCCTCAGGCATTACCGCAAAATATGAAGTCAGACTGAAAACAACTGTTACAACCCCTGCCATTAAAGATATGCCGACTGATTTTGGCCCGGCAAAAATGCTTAAACTGTCTATCGCCGGTCTCGAAGAAGCTTCCGGCACCGTGCAGGTTCTGCAGCAGGATAAGCGCCTGCCGAAAAGCCGCGCTTACCCGCTTTCTTACCAGGTTCGCCGGGTAACCAGCTGCAAAGACGGCATTGTCGTGATCGTTTCTTATACCAGCCCCGGTTTTGAAGGCCCGAATCTCAGCTATATGGCAATCAGCGGCAAATTCACACTGGCGCAGCAGTAACTGCAGATAAAGTTCACAAAATTTCACATGGAGAAAAAAACATGATTAAAACCAGATTCACAGCTACCGCTCTCGCATTCATCTTGGCAGCGGCCTGCCAGAGCTTTGCCGAAACCGAAGTTAAGCCCGCCGCAACCGCAGCTGTAGAAACCGCGTCAACAACTGCTGCAACAGTTGATGTTACCAGCGCCACGGCAGAATTTCCGCTGATGCTCAAGGGAACTGAAGTATTAATAAGCAAAGACGCCAGTCGCGATGACCTGGCTGCAAAATTGACGCCGATTCTCGGCGAAGCTACCGAAATGGAAGAAGCAAACAGGCTGCAGTATGACTTCCAGATCACAACAGAATCAGCTCCGGTCACCCTTTGCATCGACTGGAACGAAGCCGGTAAAATTGCCGAAATCTGCATCGACGGCGAAGAAGTTCCGAACAAAGAACTGCAGACATGGCTTGAGAAAAATGCCGGAGCCGGCAAAGACGGCGAAAAAGAAGAAGGCTATCAAAACACCGCCTGGGAACACCAGGGCTGGAAATTCACACTTAGAACCGGTGGTGATGGCGAAGATACCGCTTATTCCTTCACCGTCGTTCCGCTGTCAGCAAAGTAATAAGAAGCTTTACAGCAAGATCTGAAAGGGAGAATTCGATGAAAAAAATCCTGACTTTACTGGCCGTAATAATGACCATTGCCTCGATAGGCCTGGCAGAACCGATGAAACTCGAACCAGCTCAACAGAAAAACCTGAACGTATTTTTCAGCAACTTTTCTGAAGCCCATGTGGCAAGCTTTTCTCAGGGTACCCTGACCGATCAGGCCATGATCGACTTTGCCCTTCGCCATTTGTATATCAACAAGCTCAAATCGCTGAAGCCCTCTAAAGACGGTTATTCTGTCATAGCGACCACGAAGCAGGTTGACACGGCAGCGATGAAATACTTCGGGCAGAAGCCTTCTCAGCACAAGGAAAAATCATATTCAATACCGGTCGCTGATGGTGACATGTTTGTTTTCTCACAGCTCGACACG
>ENA-UOWO01002569-UOWO01002569.1-activated-sludge-metagenome-genome-assembly--contig:-NODE-2569-length-22282-cov-11.103028_pt1 | contig 22282 bp, 34 predicted proteins | sample MGYA00238148_ERZ761564 | MGnify/ENA primary metagenome ERZ761564 (study PRJEB28885, sample SAMN05720194) | activated sludge metagenome | isolation source: Anaerobic digester | place: USA... | reverse complement strand
TAAAAAAGAGTTTGGATGAATAAGAGGTGAAATATGAAATGTGTGAAAAAAGATGATATATATGTATATGTTAAAAGTAATCGAATGTATTTTACTATAGGCAACGTAGAATATGAATGGATTGGTGACACGGATCATGCTTTTACAAGCCGGGAAAATATAGAGCAAGGCCATGTACGTATGATTGGTAATGTGTTATTCTATGCCAGTATCGTAATACATTCAAAATGGCCAAGAAAAAACTATATAAATTGGGATTTAGTAGAACATTTTGATAGTTGGGAAGATAAAAACAAATATGTCAAAGCCTTTAAGAAAGGGCTTTTAATACTTTAAGAGGTGAATTATGAGTAAAATGGATATAAGCGTGGAAAGATCAATTACTATAAATTGTGGTAATTATTCATCAATCAAACCATCCGTGACATTGACACTGAAGGATGTTGATTCAAAGGATGCTAAGGACAAGTATGATAAGTTATCACAAGTATTAGATGTGTTAATGATGTTGGAAACTATTTCACTTGGTAATGAAATGGAAACAGTACAGCAAATTGGATATAAGGATTATGTACGTAATCTTGAAAGAGTTGAAGGCGCTGTTGAAGAAGCAAAAGAAATATTGAACACACTATAGGAGTAGAATAATGGAAGGGCAAACAGGTGAAATTGTAACAGAGAAACAACCAAATGATGAAGGTGTTAAACAGCCACCTCAAGCACCACAAATACCCACTCTTGCAGAAATACAATCGCAGAAAAAGATGAGGGAAATGATGATGCCAAAGGTTGGTGATAAGTTTGGTGAGTGTAAGGTAATATATGTAAATGCTGGTCAATTCAGATTTACAGCCGAGGGTGTTAATTTACCAGATGTAGGTGCAATGTTTGAGAGTGATGATGGCAGAATGTATCAAGTGGAAAGAGCGGAAAATGGTAGATTCAATGGTGTTTTTCGGGGATTCAAACAAAATCCTGTTGCACCGCCGCCAGTTGATGTTGATGATAATTTAGTAAAGATAATATAAGTATTCATAAATGTTCTCCTTAAAAAGGTGGTTGAAATACCACCTTTTTTATGCGTTTATCTCGCCCCCATATGTTGACCCCATTTCAACCAAATATCTAGCCAAAACGAATCTATGACAGAAATTAGCGGAATCACAAAAACATACCACTGTGGCCCTCTCTAGGCCTATCATTGCCAACCATATTTCAGGGTGTTTTATTTTGAGCTCATTCAGTTGATGTTCATATAATCTGGTATACTGTTGTTCAGTCATTTGTCCTGATAGGTATGGTATTACAATAGATTGTGATGGCGCAAAGAAAGAGCCGATAGGGTCAACACTTCGTGTTGTAATGTCCATTCTATCGGCCCCTCTATAATTATATCTGCTTGTATATATTATCATATCTCAAATAAATCGTCTAATATTTTGTCCGGTATTAATTGTTCATGAACTTTTTTAAAAGTGTAATCCTTTACAGTACAACCAGTTTTTTTACATTTATCCCAAAATGGATGTGAGATACATACCGTGTGTCCATAAATTTCTAAGATTGTGAATATTCTATCCTCTTTTTTTAGAAATTCCACCCATTCTTTAACATATAAACACTCAGCTGTTGGCTTGAGTTTAACTATATATTTTTCACCAATTTTTATATTCATAGCTCAAACAATTCATCTGGTATGTCCAACATATTCTTTATTGTATCATATACGATTACAGTATGACGTTTGAGTATCCAAAATTTAGCGCCATATATATTTCCACCCCAACCTGCACACTCCCAATACATTTCTGGATTATGGCGATATGGAACTACATCATATTTTTCACCAATATTATACCATGCTTTATGGTGTAGTACACTTGAACTTTCTATATTATTATCGATTATTTTTACTTTTATTGTCTTATCCATATTTTTAAATAAAGAACCCCTAGTATAATGAAATATATAGGGGTTTGGTTTCTTATATCCTTTCTAATTACTTATTTTTCCATATAGTATCTGGAGCATCTTTCCAGAATGATTGCTCTCTGCCGGTGTCCCATACCTCATCAGCAGGAACAACTTGTTTATTATCAAGCGTATCCTTGATTTCCTTGATTGTGTCATTGAACATATCTTCAAACATAATTATCCCCCTTTTTATTTTATTATAACATTTATTTGATGATGTGTCAATCTTTTATTTTCCTATGAGCTACAATCAAAATCATATTGTTGATGCATAAAATCTGATAGTGCTCCAACATCATAGTCATCTTCATATCCGTGATGTCCTTCACCACCGACTAACTCATCAAATAATTCTTGTTGCTCACCTTCTTTTTTATTTTCGCCTAATATATCATCAAACATTTCAAATACCTCTGATTATTATTTATCATTTCTTATGCACTATTGTCTTATCACCTTCTTCTCTAAGTACATGACCACATCTTGCACACCATACTCTTGCATATGGATGCCTGTATGTAGATGTTTGAGATTGACAATTTGGGCATTTCCATAAATTCATTTCTTTTATTTTTGTTTTCATTTTTTATCCTTGATAATTGTATTCAGCTATACAAAACCCAAATTTCTCTGATGATATTTTCAGTACGTTGAATCTACTATCATTCTTCATCAATCGTAAACTATCATAATGTTTCACATGATTCACATCATCTAAAATGAATACACATGAACCTTTGAGTAATGATAACACATACTTAAATTCAATGAATCCCATATGCCCGGCACTATCCAGCATTACCAAATCTGGTTTATAATCAAATTTTTTCATACACATGCCAAGGCAGTCATCAGGTATTCCATCAAAATCACATTCTTCAACATATAATTGAGCTCTATTATATTTTTGATGGTCTACCCAAATACCTTCAATGTTCTCATATCTATTCAAAGATTCGGTTGTTTCTTCTTCATTTGGTAATAAGAATTTAGGTATGGATAATCCTGTAATTACTTCTATATTCTTATATTTATTTAGATTTTTAGTTGCTTCCAGTGCTCTTGATGGATTAACTTCAATAGTGTACATTTTATATTTATTATTCAATGAATTTGCAATTATTGATGTTGTGCCTAATCCAAGATATGTTCCTGTTTCTATAATTTTGTTAAATTTTTGCTCTTTTACGATTTTAGAAACTGATAATTTGAAATCTCCACCATCTACACTAATACCACTTCTTACTATTTTCATAATTATCACCTCTTACTTTTCATGAAACAAATTTTTTTCTATATTCTCCACTTCATTTATCCAAAATAAAGTGCTATGATGCTCTAACTGATATTCTTCATTTTTATTCGTAGACTTTTTGAATCCTATGTATTTTATTCTTGATACTCGTGGATATATAAGATATCTACCATTTAGAGCATTATGTGCAGACATTGACCATGATAAATTAGCAACTTCAGTCCATTTTCCTTTTATTTCTTGCCATCTATCAGCCCACGTTGCCCATGCTGTCGGTATAAACCATTGCATTCTTTCTACTTGATAATATGCATTATCCGTATTTGGTATTACTTCATCTCTACTCGTTGCTGTTATACTGAAGATTTCAGGTACTTTTTCATAATTGTCTTTTGCCCATTCAAAATATTCTAAACAATCCTTACCTGGCACGCAATCATCTTCAAAATGGATGTTATAATTTGTCAATGAAAATCCATGTTCTAAACACTGTTTTGTGTTTTTTGGTAGACCTAATTTTGTTTCGTTGATTTTCAATTCAATATTCAATGTGGTCATAGATTTGATAACATCTATAACCTCTTGACAGCCAGGTTCTGCAAATATATAAATGGTATAGTTTTCAATACCATTACACATTTTGAACCCTTCTAAAACTTCTTTGGTATAATCTGCTCTATTATAGACAGGCATTGTTATTATTTTTTTATATTCACTCATATTTTTACCAATCACATTCCTTTATTATTATAGTATATCATTGTTTTTCAAAATATTTGCTTCTTTTGCTGCCAACCCCATATCATGTTCCATCATAAGTTCAACAAGTCCTTTGAATGTTGTTTCTGGTTTCCATCCCAACACTCTGTTTATCTTGCTGTAGTCACCTTGTAATGCTGGAACTTCTGATGCTCTTTTCAAATTATCATCAAATTCTACATACTTATATGGGTCTAGACCAACCTTATCAAATGATAGTTCTAAAAATTCACGAACAGAGTGCATTTCCCCTGTTGCAATAACGAAATCATCAGGTTCTGAATGCTGTAACATCATCCACATTGCCTGCACGTAATCGCCAGCATATCCCCAATCTCTTTTAGCATCAATGTTTCCAAGATATAATTTATCCTGTAATCCAAATTTGATACGAGCAGCCGCTTTTGTTATTTTCCTTGTAACAAAATTATCGCCGCGTCTAGCACTCTCGTGGTTAAAACAGATACCATTACTACCAAATATACCATATGCTTTTCTATACACATGAACCATATGATATGAGAATATCTTGGCTACAGCATATGGACTTTCAGGTTTGAATGGTGTTGATTCATTTTGTGGTGGTAATGATGACCCAAATTGCTCACTTGACCCTGCCTGATAAAATTTTGCTTTTATGCCTGATTTACGAATTGCTTCAAGTAATCTCAATGTACCTAGACCAGTGATATCAGCTGTATATTCAGGAACATCAAAACTCACTCTTACATGACTTTGAGCGCCAAGAGAATATATCTCATCAGGAGCTATACCATAGAGTAAATCAACTAGACTTGCACCTTCGGATAAATCACTGTAATGTAAGTGTAGATTTTTCAAATGTGATATTCTATTGTCATTTGGGGTACTGGCTCTACGAATGATGCCATGTACTTCATATCCTTTTTTCAGTAATAATTCTGATAGAAATGACCCATCCTGGCCCGTTATTCCAGAAATTAGACAAACTTTTCCATATGACATAATGTTTTTTCCTCCATTTTCAATGTTTTTATTATTTCTTCTTTTCGTGTTTCATTTATTCTACCATGACATTTACCATGGCATTTGACACACAATGTTATCAAATTATTTTCATCACAATTAGATTTATCATAATCTATGTGATGAACTTGATTGCTATCTTTCCCCCCACATATTTGACATACATAACCGTCCCTTTCTCTGATAATTTGTTTTAATTTCTTTGTAAATTTGCCATTATAATACGTAAAAGATTTTGATGAACCACCTTTCCATCTTGGATTTTTATCACCCGAACTATCCCAATGTGTTTCAGATACTCTTTCACTTATACGTTTTTTCACTTCTGGTCTACAAGCAGGATTATTGATGCCCGAAAAGAATATATCAGAACAGTGTTTACAACAAAACTGTCTTTTTCTTTGTTTATATTTGACCTCAAATATCATGTGGCATTGTTTACATTCAATGGAAACTAATGGGGTTCTTCTTTTTCGCCCAACATAGATATGTGAACATCTCGTTGAACAAAATTTTTGTTTTGTGTATGCTGGAGCTGTAAATTCATTTTTACATTCTTCACATATTCTAGTTTCTTTTTTTCTGTGTTTTCCCATATTATATTTCCTCCAAATATTTTATGCTTATATTTAGAGAAAAGCACTTGCCCTGTAAATCCCCTTATAATGTTTTATGTTTCTTCTGAACAAAACCAGCATCATACAAATCAACACCCTTCAGTGCTTCTGTAATCATTTCAACTACTTTCTGGTCTATTTCATCTATATAATTATTACGTTGTAGATTCAAATCTGAAACCTTTACAAAATAATCATACAAATCTTTCATGCCTTCTTCATTCATATACTTATTTTTGAATGATTCAAATGTATTCCTTCTTATGTCATATAATTTCTCTTGTGTATTGTACATCTTCATGTCGACTGTGCAAAGTTTGTCGACTAAACTTCCTACTGTATCCATAAATCCTCCTATATTTCTTTACATTTTTTTATAAATTTTTCAAAATTATCAGTAATTGTTATACCATCTCTTTGTTGCTGATTTACAACACCAGCAAAATAAGGCACATGATTTACATTTTGCAAAAAGTTTATACTTTGTCTTGCTGTCATTGCCGACATTATCATATTTCCACCCACACCTAATGATATTACAGCATTTGCATATTTTATCAACGAACAGTCTTTTCTTATTCTGTTTATATCTGGTATGGCAACTTGTATATTACTTATTGTATTGTCAATAATTCTATTCCGAGGTATATAATTAATCAATGTATTATATTGAGAATATACTAAATCTCCACCTAGAAATGTTTTATTTTCAGGAGAGGATGCCGGCTCTTTTTCTCCAATCAGCATTATTTTATATTTTTTGGATACTTCTAAAATTGTATCCAATAAAAAACTTTGATATTTTTCCAAATATTGAAGTCGGTGTGGTGTTCCTCTAATTTTTGTTGTAACAATTACATACTTCTCATCTATTGGTTGTGAATCATCACATAAAAAATTACTATAATCATTAAACTTGTATAATGCTTCATTGGTAAGTTGAACACCTTTATAATCATTTTCAATGGGTGAAAATCTTGGCAAACCACTATTTTCAACTATAACATATGGTGATTCATTGAACACAAATTTCATAAAATTATAACTGAAATTATAATATTCATCAGTTCCTATTTCTCTGAACATATTAACAATGTTTTTATTCAACGATAGAGTTATTGAATCGTAGTTCTTTTTGATAGAATCAAACATATTTCTACATAAAAGCATGTCACCTATGCCTGGATTTATAGTAAATGATATTTTCTTTGTTTTATCCATTATAATTCATTCAACCAGAGTATGTATTTGTCAAAATTTTCAGTCAAATATGCTTCTGATTTTAATTTCTTATGGTGCTGTTGATGAAAAACTTCTTTAAGTGGTTCATAATATGAAATACTTCTACCAGCTACCAATCCCAAAAACCAATTACCACCAATTCCCAACATTATATTCATATTTGCATCTCTCATATAAACACAATCCTGCTGAACCTTCTTCAATGAACTTTTTGTCATATTGTCGAAGGTTAAATCTACCAATCTTTCTTTTGGTAAGTTTTTTATAATATCATCATATATAACAAATATATCATTTGGATTCATGGTAAATTCATTCCAATTTGGTAACTTTTTTTCTCCTAAAATAACTATTTTATATTTTTTTGCAACATTATTGAGTGCTTCAAATAATTTATCTTTCAAATTTGGATAAGATGATTTTTGAACGATACGTACTTTTGTTGTTAGTGTTACATATGGTTCATCAATATTCAATTTTTTTCCTACACAAAATAAATCTTTTAAATAATTACATCCGGCTGGTGTAATATTATCAAGTGTTTCCATTTGGCAACTATCTCGCCATGTAAAAGAAGAATAATCATCTGTTATTTTATAGTGTGGTGATGAAAATATCATCTTCATCAAATCTATAATGTATCCATCAGTCCATTCCGATGACCTTATATTATTTTTGAACCATGGCACATTAGGAGATAATATAGCTTCACTATATCTATCTTTTACACTATCCAATTGATACCTAATCATCAACATATCACCAATTCCCATGTTTATACATGCTTTATAAACAGGTTTATTTGGTTCGGCGACATCTTCTAATTTTTTAAAGAAATCATTCAATTTATTAGTATAATGAATGCCGGGATATGTTTTATCTTTGAATATGTAATGAAAATCATCTTTTGGATTTGTTTGTGTATAATATGCTATTACATTTCCAATGGATATCGCAACACAACCATCCCCACCATTTCCGAGAACAATGTTCCAATCTGCTTGATTCATCCATAAACATGTTTGTTTGAATTTTTTCATTTTATTAATGATTGAATGAACTGTTGGATATGATAGGTCAACAACTCTATCTTTCGGTAGTGTTTTTATTAAATCATCATACATTGTAAAAATTCTATCAGACCACATATCATGCTCTTTATGTTGAATAAGATTTCTTTCGCCCAATATAACGATTTTATATTTTTTTGATATTTTCAACAATTTTTTCAAGAGGGTGTTTTTAATATCCTTGTTGTATTCTGTTATCGGTATATTTCTAACTCTTGTTGAGACTGTAACATATTTTCCAATATTTAAAGGTTTACCTTCACATAAAACATCTGCTAATTTTGGTGGAATTACCTGTATACCATCTCTGTCTGTAAAAAGAGGAGTATATCTAGTAGGATAATCTCTCTCATCTTCTTCCAGATAGTAATATGGAGGTTTGAATAGTAATTGTAATAGTTCATTAGCAAAATTTATATCTTTTTTACTGAAATTTCTCAATTCTCTCATTATTTTGTAACCAGGCGATACATAAACTTTATCGTACTTTTCTTTCAGTGCATCCAATGTTCCTCGTGCTAATAAAATATCACCTATACCAAGATTGATGGTAACTCTGTACTCTTTATTATTAAAGTAGTTATCATCTGCACTATCTAAATTATTGAAGAAAGTATCAAGATTAGTAGTGTAATAAAAATTGTCATATTTGATATTATCTAAATGTGGAAAAGGTTCTACTGGATTATCTATTGTATTATATCCAATAACTTTCCCAATACTCATAGCAGTACATGCATTTCCACCATCACCGAGAACAATATTCCAATCAGCATTTTTCATGTATAAATTATCTTGTTTGAATTTTTTCATTTTATCCTTATCTCTTGAATGTAATATATCAAAAGATAAGTCAACTATTCTGTCTTTTGGTAGATATTTTATTAGGTCATCATAAAGAGTAAATATTCTTTTTCTATCATTTTGAAGAGTTTGATGCTCTAGATGGTCAATCAATTTTTGCTCTCCAAGTATGACGATTTTATATTTTTTTGATAATTTAAGTAGTCTATCAAAAAAAGGTTTCTTTATTCTTTCATCATATTCTTTGGTAGGTATTTCTCTGACTCTTGTTGAAACTGTAATATATCTACCAATGTTCAATGGTTCACCTTCACATATTATATTTGCTAAATTTGTAATTCTTGTTGGAAATCTATCAAGAGTGTAGAAAGTATTAGAATATTTCAAAGCATAATTTGTTTCTTTGAACTCTAATTGATAATATGAAGGTGTAAAAACCGTTTTCATCAATTCTTCTGTAAATTCAACTGTTGCTTGGGAAGCTGACCTTGTTCTATCAAATTCGCTGTAATTAGGTGATATATAAATTTTATTGAAGTTGTCTTTTTGGGAATCTAAAATTCCTCTTGCAAGAAGGACATCACCAATACCCATATTAATTTTTACATAGTAATTTGGTTTCATAATAATAGGAGTCATAACAGGGGTCTCAATAGCAGACTCAACAGGATTTATAACATCAGTTTCTGGTATAGCTGTCTCTTGTATAAGTTTTATTTTGTCTTTTGGAATAGGTTCTGTTGTTCTTCTATCTATCGGGCCATATATTACACCGCCATTCAATTTTATAATTCTTTGCCTTATTTTATCATATGAAGATGATGATGCAATATCTTTTAAAGTTCGCCTCATCTCGCCTTTTTTGAAAATTATGGTATCACTATCAGGTCTAAACTTATCCCTTCCAAGAGGTATAAATTCCTTTTCAGGGTCATTTGTAGCAAAAGAAAGGACATGGTTCTCTGGTCTATATAATGTAACAACCTTATCCAAATAATTATTTAAAGGTGGTAATCCTTTTGGTAACATCATTACAATATCATTTTTACCCATTCTAGAAATTGCTTCAGCAATTTCCGAATGGGGTTTTTCTGTTGATATTACTATTATTTTAATATTATTTCTGTATGTAGGTCGGTATTCATGAGCAAACACATATATCATAGCTATCCTCACAGGTGTATTTAATTACTTCTATTTATATTACAACATATCAACTACACCCAATTTTTTCTAAAATTGAGCATAATTTTGTAAATCTTATTTCATCATTGTTATCTGGTATATTGTAAAAATTTGCATGTTCATCTGTCAATTTTGACACACCAAAATCACACCATTCATTTGGATTCATACCATATAATGTGCTAGGTGGTGAGAATGTAATAAATGAAATAACTTGATTCAATAATGTTTCTCTTACATAACAGAATGTATGTGGGCCAGAATATCTACCAATAATCACATCACATTTTGTACTCAAGTATGATATTTCATTCAAATCATTACCAATATTCCCTGTAATATCAGATACATATCTTACATTATCACCTGTAATCTCTGTTTTGTTTTTATTTGTAAGGTAAAATGTTGTATTTGAATATTTACTTACTATTTGATTCATCAATACATCCATATCAAATTTAGTTGCTTGCTCTGATTGGGGGTCATTATTACATACTAAAACATTTATACCTCTCATATCTAATTTCTTAATGTTCCCAATTTCATAACACGAATAATCTATTTGTGGTAAGAAATCTAATATTCTTTCAGGCATTTTATGTTTGAATATATCCCATAGGGTCTTAGCAAAGATATTATAAAATGTATTAATTGTGAAACTGTCTTTGAAGAATTGTCTATCATGGCATAATGCCTGAAAATTAAAATAGAGCACACCATATTCTTGATAATATCCTCTATAATCAAATTTTAGTCTCATATTGTTCAAGTCAATGTAGTTATTCCAATAGGTAGGAATGTGTAAGTCTTTCAATATTTTTGGGTTATTAGGATGGCGTAATTTATATTCTAAGCCAGGAAATGTTTTCATCACATATTTTATAAGATTTCTGACTACATGACAATCACCATTATTGAAATTACAATAGAAAACAATTGAATTAAGTTTCTTAGACACTTCATTCTCCACAATTTTAGTTATATAGCTATATATTATTCTCAGACTGATGTGTAAAACAGTACGCAATAAAAAATCTATCATATTTTATATGATAGATTTTTATTTGTTTTATTGAATTTTAGTAGGCGTCACCCCTCAATGGTTCGATTGAATCATCATCCCAATCGACATCTTCAATACCACACCACGCTAAATATGCTGATATTTTTGTTGTATCATCTTCTTCTACTGGTACTACATGAACAACTCTACCTGCTTCGATGGCTTGTATCATATTTTGGATAGCATCATCTTCTTCTTCCAGACCATATTCATCACAATAGTTTTGAATGTCATTCATATTTTCAATGGTTTCTTCAATATAATCATTGAGATTTACAGTCATTTTTCCTGTTAATTCAATGTCTTTTTCTGCTGCTATTAAAAAATTAGCCATACATATACTCCTTTTTATTTATTTTTCAAAACATTTATCACAAAGGGTTCTAATCCAATAACCACCCCTTTCTTTTGCTGTGGTAGTATCACCACATTCTTCACATGTATGATAAGACGTTTCTTCATACTCATCAATCAAACTATCAACTTCATCAATATTACCATTAGTATAGAAACGTAGGCCACCAAATTTTTCTTTAACTTGTACTGCTTCACAATTTGGGTCTAGCTTGGTTATTTTTTCAGATAGTTCATAGATTAAGTTGAACCATCCATCACCACATTCAAACCCAAATGGTATTAGGCTTTCTGTTATTGGTTTATCCTTCCCCTTATATAACGTAGGAAAATCATTCCACAATTTTTGAGTATTTTCATTATTCATATTAATCCCACCACCATTCACTCTTATCTCTCAGCGTATCATAAAGTTCTTTTCTAAGTTCATTTTTCTTTATTTCGGCTTTATCAGAACAAGCTCTGAATAGTTCTTTTTGTTCATTCGTATCATTATTTTTCATTTCATATAATCTAGCAGGCAAACCCTGTTCAATTCTTTCTTTTTCAGAATCACATGGTTCAAAATTGAAAAAGTTTTCATCATGTGGATACTTATCATAATATTCTTTATATATTTCATCAGAATAAGTATCATTTACCAATGATTCCAATATCTCATGACACCTTTTGATTTCATTACCATATTTTACAGCATCCTCAATGTGAGTTTCATCACCTAAAAAGAAATCTTCCATTGTCTTTAATTTATGAGATAGGATTTTTTCCATGTATATATAATCGAAATCTCTATCTTCCCATATAACCATCCACCATCTATAAATGTTTTTGATACCATACCAAGTATGTCTGAATGGATTTTTTATATCACCACCAATTTTCAGAAAATAATATTTTACATAACCTTTAGAAAACACATCATTACGAAAATAACCATAATATATGTTTTCAAAAAGATTTTCAATATCATTTTTCAAGTCGAAAATTGTATCTTTTATTTCTGTATAAATCCACTTTAACATTATTATTAACCTACCTTTTATTTTTATTATAACATATTATTGAATGGTTGTCAAGTTTTATTCCATCAGTTCTCTCATTCTTATTACTACATCTATCATAGCTCTATACAGATTTTTACGTAGTTTTGTAAATTCAGATAGTCTAAAATACTTATAACCATCAACCTCTACCACTTCCTTTTTATTTGCATATGCTCTTGTTGTTGTTGATTTACATGAAAATGACGATAATGGTGGTAATTCATCCACAATATATAAGTATAATACAATGTCCTTTTTTGCATGTAAAGGGTATTTACCTACATATTTGAGTTTATCACTATCCAGCTTCAATCCTACTTCTTCCATAAATTCTCTTTGTGCTGTTTCGAGAGGATTCTCATTATCATCAATTTGACCTTTTGGTAAATCCCAGTAGGACATAGTATATAATTCACCAGTTGGATGCACTGCCAGAAATTTGGTTTTATCGGTAAATAATACGGCGGCTGAAACTTTCTTCCTTTCATTCTCCCTCATTTTTTTCTTTCATTCTCCATTTCTTTCTTCTCTTTATATTCATTAAGATAAGTCACTGCTTTGGTATTGGGGTCTTTTATTATCTCAACACAAACAGATATACAATCAAGACAAATATCCTTACCACGTACACCTTTTATCCATTTATTTTTACCTTGAATCAAAGGTTTTCTACACAAATCACAAAATAATCCCATTTTTTCTCCTTTCTATCTTGAAGGTTTTATTGTAAAAGCTTTATTTTTATCATTTTCTTTTTCAAGTTTCTTCTTTCTCACTGAAAATTTTTTCTGTGGGACAACTTGTCTGAAAGAAGCTTTCATTTTCTTATGTTGTTTAAGAGCATAATTTTCAATAAATTCATCATCTCTCAAATCATTAAAATCTTCTTCCAAGTAATCCTTACTACTTCTCACTTGCTTTTTTAACCTCCTTTTTTGTTTTGCCTGTCATTGGAAATATATTGTTTTTACACTGTTTTTTCTGTTCCTTGTAATATTGTGATGTGGCATAGCCCTCATTACCCCATGAACAGATATCTGTTTTATTGTTGTATTTCAATCTGAACGAGGCACTTATTGCTGGCATTATCTCACACACAACATCACCACAGTTGTCGCATAAAACTTTTTCCTCATCTTTGTTAAAAATTATTTTGTCCTCGTATATCCTTCCACATACAGGGCATCTCACGTCACACAGCATGTATTTCCTCCACTTGTTTTATTTTAGTATTTTATCATAGAATATTATCATAGTAAATTTATTTGATTGAAATAGTGACATCTGGTTCAACACCCAAGAATGAAAAGACTTCTTCCCAAGATGTTATTGATTGGCGTATATTTGATAATAACGATAGAATGTATGATATAGACCTATGTAGTAATGATTCCTCATACATAATTGAATCTTTGATTAATTCTTTGCTAATCATTTGCAATACAGACCAATAACGATATTGTCCGGCCTCTTTTCCCATCCATTTCTTTACTGACTTGAAGTCAACACGGATATCTACTGTACCAGCAACTTTACCAATAAAATCCATATCATCCAATGAATGTAAAATGGGTTTATTTCCCATTACAATAATATGAGTTGCTGATGCGTCACTGCCTGTACCAAATTTCAATTCTCCTGATAGAACTTCTCTTACAAAATAGGCATGAAAAGTTGGGTCATTTTCAAACATTTTTTCCATACTATCAATAATCATTTTATGCCTTTTGTCAGCATTTGTAATTACTTCACTACCACTTTTTCTGGCTTTTACAATAGTTAATGGTGAAACACCTTTAGTCACCATCATTTCCATATCATCTGTTACATCTTTTAATAAGCTGGGTATTTTGTTACCATAGAGTGAGTCTGCCACACACATAAATGTTGCTAGTGCCTCATTCTTTTTGGCTGATAGCATGATATGGTCTTTAGTTGTCTTGAGTGAAACTTTATTATTCCCTATCTTTATATCTGTTTTTGCATAAGATTTTTGTTTATTGTATTGACCCCATTCTGTTGTAGGTGGGTATTGTGTACTACCGATATGTTCTGCTGTTCCTTTCCATCCCTCTTTACGAAGCAATTTGGTTACTGGGCAATCAATACCATTATTCCAATTATCAACTATTTTCATTTCAATATCTTTTACAGACATTATATCAATCCTACGAAGTTTACATCTAATGTATGATTTTCTAATACATTTGTAAATATATAATCAGATATAGCACCTTGACTTACTCCATCAACTATTACATCACTAACTTCATAATCTTCTGCTGGTGTAAATATAAACAATACATTATTACTTGCGAGACATTGAACACTTCCAGAAGGAAATATATCACCACCACCTGATGATGTTGTTGTTATTGTAAAATATGTGGAAGCATCTCTAGGCCTCAAATTAGGATCAGAGAAAAAATTCTTCAATACATAATATGGAACTTCAGTAAATTTCATTATTATTCCTCATCTAAAAAATTTATAATGTGATGATGACCATCTGAAATGAAATCATCCTCATATACACTGCCCAAGAATTTTGTTATATGGGCATTTATCGTTAATTGTTTCAATATAAAATTGGAACTACATGACATGTATACCATAGCCGGTAATGATGGTTCAAAGTCTGTCATTGTGACATAAGCGCCAAAATCGGAGGCCGATGATAATCTACTTCCAGTATCCCATATACTGAAATATTGTGTTGTAATTGCAGAATTGGCTATGTTTATGATACCCATTATACCTCTAAGCTAAACGTATTTGATGGTATGTATACTTTTGGAAACTGCTTGTGTCCTAACTGTATTGTTCTCAATTTATTATCATAAGCATTATAAGTAGATGTTTTTGGTTCTACATAATACGGATATAGATGACATCCATTACTATCAAGCTCTGTTGATTCATACAAATATCCATTTGCTGTTGGGGGTATAGATGCTGTACTATGTAAGTACGTAGCATAATTATAGTAATATGGGGAGGTTTCTCTGTATACAACAATATCTAATTCTCTGAATATCATAGTTCTCAATCCTTTTATATTTGTAAAAGCATTTTCCGATGATGTTATTGTCGTGTCCAATATATATTCTTGTATATCAATAAATGATATTCTTTCATTGAATGTTCTATTATATTCATAAAAATAGTATTCTAATTTTGCTTGCACATCCGTCTTAACACTAACATATGAGTAATTTGGTTTTATTTTCAATCCTATTTTGAACATGAAATATAACAATTCAGGTACTACATACAATTCGTAGCATGTAAGAATTTTTCTAGGTCGTATATATTCAGCGATATCATCTATATAATCCTCATTATATGCAATAGCAGAAAGTGGTCTTATAGTAGTTTTCTGTTCCGCATATGCCGTTGGAATAACACTTATAGTTGATGAGTTCCATGAACTTGGAACTAGCGAAATATAGACCTTATTATAATCTTGAACAGAGCCTGTTGGATGTTCTTCTTGTTCACCCCAAACATTGGCCTGTACTATATCAGCTCTTGTTTCCAAATGTGATATGTAGTCACTTGATGTTACATTTCTGTATTGTGAATGTAAAACACCTATTGTGCTGTCTTTTATCTCATCAATAGTTTCAGGGCCAGAACCACCAACTGCCGCCGCACTGTTTGAAACAGTATAACAAGATAATGGTAGATATCCAGAACCTTGAGTTGATATAAATGTAGCTGGAGGAGAATTAATAATCTCACTACCTACATTTCCATTTTCACCTGACGATATGATAGTCAGAATAGCTATATCATCTATTGTGGTAGGCATATTTCTTGTTTCTGAAAATTCAATATAATACCTACCATATTTGTCATATTTGAACATAAAAGCATTGTCAATTGTTTCTGAGCTTTCAAACCAATCAGATAATCTTGTCCATTTTACTTCATTTACATACACTTTGACAGATTCTTCATCATCATCAATATCATCATCATAGTCATATGTATTGATAGGTAGATATATCTTGTTATCTATAATTTCAGAACCTTTATAATCATATCTTAATATATATCCTTCTCTGGCTGGGACTGCTATGGTGTATATGTTATTAACAGCTCCACTGCTTATATCTGTTATTGCTGTTGTGAGAGTTGGGCCGACTGTTACAAATCTTATTGTTTCACCAGTATCAGGATTTGTTACGCCCATTGAATTACTTACTTCAGACCATTCTTCTATGATTAATGCCTCTGAAGCACTTGAGCCAGATGTTATTGATGTTATTGTTGCCATTGTTGCTGATACATTTATATCCACACTCAATGTCGTGGCTGCTGATCTATATCCCATTGGATTATAACCGCCAAGTTTTGATAACATATGTGTTGTTTCATACATATTTGCTGTAGGTATATATTGGTTTTTAGCCACCATATTCATGTAATATGTGTTCAACTGTATCAAATATGATATGAGTTCTATCATTATTGTAATGTTAGCACCTTCATAGTCATAGTCCTTGAATACAGGATTAGCAGCCAACAATTCTTTCAATGTGGCTTTAGCTGTGTCAAAATCTATATCCATATAGTCTGGAATTAGGGTATTTGTGCTCATTTTTTTCTCCTATGCTGCAATAAAAAAATGTAAGGTATCAAAATGAATATTATCATCAATTCCTTCATTGAGGACTAATAACTGGATACCCATTCTTTTACATTGTTTCATTTTTTCACTATCTTTGAATTTAGAATACTTACTTGAATGCCAATATACGCCATTATATTCTATTGCTTTATTTATATCTGGCAAAAATACATCAAGTTCAAGAAATTTACCAGTTAATGGGTTTTTTATGGTTGTTCTGTCATTTTCTAATATTTTTCCATCATATATTGTTTTGATAAATTTAACAATTTCAAATTCTTTTTTTGATTTCAATTTTTTACAATATGGACATTCAGTACCGCTGTTCTTGAAATTATCAAAACGTGGATAAAATATATGACCTTTGGAGCATTTAATTTTCAATTGTGATTTATTATTGTAATATGTATCAGATAATAAATCAAAACCTCTTTTGTTTATAATATTTTTGACATCATTATATGTGTATCTTTTTCGACTGTCTCTACATTCACGGCATCTACATCCTTGTGAAAAATTAGAATATGATATATCAAAAATATGCCCTTCAGGGCATCTAACAGATAATTTTGAGTAACTATTTATAAATTCAGTAGATAATAAGATATATCCATCATTTTTTTCAATTTGCTTCTTTACAAAATCGTACTGTAAGTGATATTTATTATTACAATAAGGACAATGCTGGCCACGTTGAAAGTGGCTAAATGATTTTTCAAAAACATGTCCTTTATCACACATTATTTTTAACTTTGAAATATTATTTACATAATTGGTTGATAATAATGAGTATCCATCTACATTTTCAATACAATTTTTCACATAATCAAAAGTAAGTTTTTTGGTGCTCATTTTTTTCTCCTATCGTTCTATTTATATTAAAATTACTGTTGTAGAATGAACTCTATGCTATTTCTCCCAATGTCGCATGCCTCTACATCATAGGACATTGTTATATCATATCTCATTTGGTCTGCATTTGCAACAACTAACAAATTGTTTACATTTATTCTTGGCTCCCAAAATTTTAATTCTTGAATCATGGCCTCTCCGATTCTTTTGGCTGTTACATCATCAATAGGTTCAAACAATAATTTTTCAAGACTTGCTCCAAATTCTGGCAACATTCTTCTTTCCATTTTCTTTGTAGTCAATACATTCAAGATAGAATTTTTTACTGCTTCAATATCTTTATCTTTATGTAAATCCTTTGTTAATTTTGTCATATCTCTGTAGAGTCTATCATCTACGTCCGAATATACGTCTTGTGCCATATTTCCTCCTATGTACCTACAATACTGACTGCTTCAAGGTTTGGTGTTATAGGTAATCCATCGGTTATTTTTACTCTTGTTTTTCCTGCTGAAGCAACCTTTTCTGAATCAGGATTATATGCTGAATGATAACAATTAAAATACCTTGTCCTGAATGGGTCACCAGTATATCTACCGGCGAATGTACCCACCAAATGTGTAGCACTCTCACCACCACTCGCTCCTGATGTGATAGTTGATGTCATATTGCCAGGTACGGAAAATGTTACAACATCTTCATAGGCAGCACCCGCAATATTTGAACCACCTGAAACTTTGATAGCCTGAAAACTATTATCAAATGTTATTGCCCATGCTGATGTTGGTAAGGCCGATACAGTTGGTGATGATAAGTATGGATAAACATTGGTTAATACAGTTACTTCTGTATAGCTGGCACAACTTGGTGGTATATATTCTGATGATAATACCTTTGACCCTCTTGGCTTATCCACTCCACAATCAATTAGCAAGTCAACTGGGCTTTTATAGGCAGTTCCTGTTGCCCATACAGTGCCTGCTAATGTTGTTGATGTCTGTCTCCAATATGTAGTCCATGAAGCACCACTGCCCGGCTTTCTTGTAGCACTTGATGTGTGTGCTAATATACATTCATATTTTGTTGCCACTCCACTGATATACACAATATCACCACCATGCAGTGTGGCAGTTCTATTTCCACTACATAAAAATGTTGTCTCATCTACATATGACAATGTGCCTGCCGATACTGTTACTAATTGTTCCCATTGTGTATATGGTCTGTAAATACTATCCATTTCATCCTGTTTTTCTTTATTCGTTGTTATTATAGCACTTCCACTTGTAATCATGTCTATTCTGGGCTGTATTCCATATGTGGCACCCGAACTCAATGGGCATGTGAGATGGTCGTAAGCAAAATCATAGTCATGCATCCATTTCTTTATATCAGGATATGTATTATTATCATAATAACTTGAAGCGTGTACACTTGAAATTTGATAAACTACTGTAAGTGCTGTTGTTATACCTGAAGCATATACTGTTGTTGTATTTGTATCTACATCATACACTGAAGATGTTGATATACATCTCTTTGTTGAACTAACTTTTACATAAAATGGTGTTCCTTCATTATACCATGTTGACCAATTACCTACACATGTAAAAAAACCACTACCACCAGTAAGACCTGGCAAAGAATGTGCTGTAATAAATTCAATTTGCCAATCTCTAACATTTGTTATTCCATATCCATTAAATTTATAAAGATATCCACCTTCCGTAGTTGCTTGTGACGCTATTCTAGGATTTATACTAGCAAGAATTTGAGATTCAACATCTTCTATAGCTTCTTTCTCCGCTTGTAATGATGCCAGTTGGTCAGTACATGATGACATTGCTGCTCCCAAAGCATAATCAGTCATTGGATACGTACTTCCAACCAAAGATGTTAAAGTTGACACTGCCATAATTTATATTCTCCTATGCACAATAAACATTATTTGAACCACCTATTACAATACCTTCATAACCGCCAGTTGCTACAAATGAATCCGTTATTCTACACATAGGTTGCCCAATTACAAAGACTTTTACTGACCCACTCATCATTGTTCCTGTACCACAACCACCATTGGTTATTGCTGTATCAAACATTCTAATAACTGGTAGTCCATTTACCAGAACCTTCATTTGAGTTGGTATTAAGTATCCATATTCACTTCTAGAATGTTTATGATTGTGGCATGTTCCAAATGTCATATCATTCATTCTTGCTACATTCAACATTATGCTAACACTAACGTGGATGCTTTTGTCAAACAGTTACAATCTTTTGATAAATCAGCAATCGCTTTTGAAAAATCTTTCTCAAGTGATGATATTGTTGCTGAAGCATCTTCAAAATCATTTATTAAGTTGATTGTTGCTGTCTCAACAGCATCCATCTTCCCTCCTAAAGTTTTCATCAATGATTCAAACCATATCATAGCTCTTGACCATAATGATGTCTGAATTTTGGCTTCATTTCTTTTTTTGTCTGTTGTTTCGGCTGTTATCTGGTCTTTACTATCTCTATAACAATTATATATATCAGTATATGTATTTCGTACAGCATCCCAAAGTTTCTTTTTTTGGTCTTTCAGCCATTTCCATATTTCAGATATTCCTTCTGATATGATGTCAAAAGAATTTGTAATTTGACCAATAGCACTCTGGATTTGTGATATCACACCCGATAGAACCGTTGCTATTGCTTGTTGTAAGGCGTTCAATACAGAACCAAAAGTTGAATCCAAATGACAACCATCTGTTGTTATATCAAAACTTGGTATATCTGTACTAATAGGTGATATATCAAATGATATAGAAGGCATAGTGAATTTTGGACTTATAGACATATTTTGAAAAGAAAATAATCCTGCTGGTGGTGTTGTATTTACACTTGTCAATTCAGAACATGCTGTACCTATTGCAGTCATGTCAGTTGTCAAATTGCTCAATATTTCCGAATACGTAGATGTTACTTGTCCCATCAATGATATTGCTTCAAATGCCATAATTTTCTCCTATCCGATTAGTATGACGCCCCCTGTAATCATACATACAGATGATCCATTTACTGTTGTCATCATTCCATCAACATTGGTTATGATTCCACCACCAATATTGGTTGTTATTGCTCCTTTGAAAGCAGCCGTAGTTGTTGCCAACATATCAATAGATAATGATTGACTTTTTATCTGTCCCAGCAAAGCCAGCATTTCAATATTTATCAATGTTGCTTCCATTTTTATGCTTTGAGTATTGGACTTGATATTTGTATCCATATCAGATACAAAGGACGCCTCACTTCCTGTCATTATGGTTGTTTGACCTTTTACATTCCATGCCAAACCACCTGATGTTCTGTTTTCAATTCCAGCAACTGAATGGTCTTTTGGCCCTGATATATTTTCAGTATGGTCGCCTATTGTACTGATTTTGGAGTTCTTATTTGTTCGTATATAGTCACCATTGATTATGGTTGTATCATCACCTTTAACCCTTACTTCTCTTTCGCCAGTCTGTGTTATATCAGTTCCAGTGCCTGACTGTTTTCGTATAGTTGACTGCTGAAGTGATACCTTAGACCTTTTTTCACCACCATTCTGTATGATGATTTGTTCACTGCCAGGCGTTGAATCAAACACAATTCGATTACCACATTTATCCTCAAGCACAAAGGCATCAAGGTAATCCATTGAAGTGTCGCCTTTATTCCAATCTGGCTGACCACCAGTTTCCAATGGATATATGCCATCAGGGTCAGAAAATCCGTATTTACTTTCATCTTCCCCTTCACCTTTAGTTGCTGGTATTCTAGGTATGCCGGGTGCCGTGGCAAAGTACCGTGGCTGTTGAACATTACCATTCTCAAAAAATACAAACACATGAGCCCCTTGACATGGTATTCCATACATTCCAACTTTTGATATACCACCCCAAATAGGTAAACATGGCTGTGCCCATACCAGATAATCAGTTGGAACACTGTCATATGGGTCTATCTCTTTTTTGTCAGTGTGAATACCATGTATACGTATTCTACATCTGCCGGACTCTAGTGGGTCATCATTATCTTCAAACTACCCCCCTGAAGATACCTAATACTTTTTCGCTCATTATATCTCCTTAGTTGTTAGGTCACCATCCATTAATTTTATAACAATATCTTGAAGCATTTTTTTATATTCATTCTTTTCTTTACAGACGTGTATTTTTTGATGACATATTTTACATAATGTTATCAAATTTGAAGGACTACAATTCAATTTGTTACCATCAATGTGATGAACACACTGAACAAAATTTTTATGTTCGCACAAAGGGTTTTGGCATCTATTATTATCCCTATGACGTATATATTTTCTAAGTTCTTCTGTCCAATCATCTGTATACTCATTTTTTTTGATACCGCCTTTCCAATTAGGATTTTT
>ENA-UOWO01002568-UOWO01002568.1-activated-sludge-metagenome-genome-assembly--contig:-NODE-2568-length-22289-cov-5.549294_pt1 | contig 22289 bp, 27 predicted proteins | sample MGYA00238148_ERZ761564 | MGnify/ENA primary metagenome ERZ761564 (study PRJEB28885, sample SAMN05720194) | activated sludge metagenome | isolation source: Anaerobic digester | place: USA... | reverse complement strand
ATGCCATATCAAAATCACTGACTTCAATTTCCAGTTCTTTGGTTTCCGTGAGACCTTTGCCTGTTTTATCTTTATAAGTAATCGTAGGTTTTTTGTCACCGGCTTGTCGTAGACGGATCCACTCTCCCTGGCTTTTATCATTGCAAGGCTTGATATCGAAAACCCATCGCTTTTGTAATAGTTCGGGCTCTTCTACAGCTCCCAACTTTCTAAGCCGAGCTACAATTTGCTTTACATTAATATCCGGGACTTGGGTCTCAAATTCTCGTTCCATTGATCTCCTGTTACTATTATCCTGAGATTAATTTTTGATAATTGTAGTCGGCCAGATTATCCTCAGGTCGGCGTATGACTTGCCGCAAACCATACCTCCGGCTATGAATTGCTCGTTTGTTACCTCGGCCAGGCAAAAGTCAGGCATTTTAAATTTCGACTTATCTTCTTCGTTCTCGAATTCAAAGTCGATCAGGACCAATCCGGCCAGCGCTTCCTGAAAAACGTCAATTTCGGCGAGGTAACCCTTATGCTGATAGTGGTAGCGGATCTTGTGAGTTTTCTTACCAGGAAGCTTTACTAATTCATCGAACTCTTCCGGAGTGATCTTGATCGTTTGCTCCAACATCTGGGAAGGATCGTCCTTAAGTGGCTCTTTCTTCGTAATTTCGTACTTATCACCGTTTTTACGGATTCTGATTTTAGGGTGATCGAAAGCTACAGGAATATAGAGATCGATCATGTCTTTACTGGGACAGCCCTTAAGCCCTTCGGGCAAATACTTAGCGAGGTATGTTTTTTCAAGTTCAATCATCTGAATCCTTAAGCAAATAATTTTTTAGTAGAAATAAAGCCTCTGGGTGTATATATTTTTCATTTTTGATCAATTCTCTCGCTTGGTCAACGTTAAAGAATTCTACTTTCTCAAGCTCCCTTTCTTCGATTTGGAATGGGCCATTGTGTTTTGTGGTAAAAGCGCAGATAAATTTTTTCAAGCCAACAGCAATCGGATCATCATAGAGGTTCTTGGACAGAAAGGCTAGCGGTGAGTCAATACCCAATTCTTCCCTAAGTTCGCGCAATCCAGCTTTTTTGAAGGTTTCTCCGGCTTGTACATGTCCGCCAGCAGAAGATGCCCAGCGATGAGGGCAGTATGATTTATTTTTTGCTCTTAGCTGCAGGGCAATTTCTCCTTTGTCATTCAAAACAAAAACGTGAACAATGCGGTGAAGGTGATTGTTCTTGTAAATAACAGCTTTGCTTGCTCTGCCAATCGGCTGATCGTCTAAATTTACTATATCCAGGTATTCCATGGTTAGGAGTGAGATTCATTCATTTTCTGCCAATCCCAAGCTCGGTCTTTATTGCCATCAATCTTTTTGAGGATGGCTGATTCAAGGTCGATAATTAATACACCGCAGAGGTGGAGGATTCTTTGGACTGCATCGCCAAGCACTTCTTTTAGCCCGTCTTTACCGTCAATATTTTTATGGCGATAGGCTTCAAAAGCCTCAGAAATCTCAGAATGAATAAGTGCAATTTTTTCGGAAACGCTAATATCCTCAGGTTTGGTGCCAGAACCTTTTGCTTCTGCTTGATGCATTACTAGTTCTTGAAGTTGCTTTAAAGTAAGGTTGCTCATTTTTTCCTTAATACTTCCTATTTTTTCTCTTCTCAATTCCTATTTGTAGATGCGATTCAATATCAACACCTAGATTTTCTGCAAGAAGCATTGCAGTAATTATCACATCAGTGATCTCGTCGCCAACTTTGCTTTCCTTGTTTTCTAATTTTTCCTTGCGTTGGATACTATCAAGGGCCAGCAGCTCTTCCGAAAGTTCGCCAAGCTCTTCCATTGTTTTGAGAGCAATTAAATGACGAAGTTCTTTATGGTTTTTAAGACCATACATCTTCAGCAGTCGTTCGTGTTCCCATTTGATAAAAAAGGTAAGTTCTTGGATATTCATAATGCAATTAAAGCACAAACTGTAATGAAGTTACAGCTCCAAGCGAAAACAAGGCCAAAGCGATTGAATCCTTAATCATTCTGGCCTTTTTATATCGCCGAGATTCAAGAGTAGTTTTCTAATTAGAACTTGAATGATTCGCCGTACTTGCCAATCATTGGAAGCGGGGTCTCTTTGCCGCCCAGGGCATTTACAATTCCTAAGATCAAAAGAATTAAAGCAATCAATCCACCAATTGGAGCGATCAGGAACCAGCCGATGAATGGGATAATAGTGCCAAGTACTGAAATAATTACCCAGAAAATTAACAAAACAAGCCCTTGTTTGACGTGAAATTTCACAAAGGGATCATTCTTGGCATCCGTAAGCAACGGCAAAAAGAAAATAATGTACGCTATCACAGCCATGCCGGTGTTCTGGCTTTTTGGTGCCGGGGCACTTTCTTTAGGTTCTTCGCTCATAGAGTCCTTCCTTCCCCGGGAGGGGTTTTAATTTATTGATTTAATTATAGCTAATTTTTAAAATAATAAACACTAAATTTTTATAGAATCAACAGAGGGGATAGTGATCCATGCTGACATGGCGCCAAATCCCGCCTTATTGATCTCAAAAGGCTCAACCTTTTCAGGGTTTTTCAGATAGATCAGAATACAATATTTTTTATTCTTGAAGAGATCGAGATACCTTGGTACGTCTTCCATGGGAATGCCATCTTCCCCTGAGTAGAGATCAAGAATTGTTTCAACATCTAATCCGCCGACCGAAATTACACCCTCACTCTCGGCGAATAGAGGCTTCTGATAAAATTCTTTTGCTTCCGAGATAGTAATTTGAATTACCTTGGAAACAGTTGCTTTAACTGTGACGGGCTCGCCAGAGTTTTTAAAGTAAATCGTATCTCCAGGATTGATCGCGTCCCAAGGCGTGACCCTATGCTCATACCAGCGAGACTCCACCGTTTTTTCACCAGAGATTATCTTTGGGAGGAGTCCCCATGATTTTTTCATTATGGCAAGATGGTCCATAGATTTCTATCTTTGATATGGATTGTTACCAAGTGATATCATGGCATCTCTTGAATTGTAATCAGAGATTCTGTTTTTCGCTTCATGCAAAACCTTCTCTTTGGTAAAAATTGGTTGTCCGTATTCCAGGGGTAATAATTGGCATGCAGCCAGAGAAAGCCGTCGCTCGAAATTGCTTAGTGGTGCATCACTTTCCCTAGCATCTTTCTGATACCATCGGTAAAGATGATGCAAAAGCTCGGCTGCGAGCCAGCGATCAGGAATTGCTCGGACATCCGGTATTGCCTCTCTGTTAAATAGTTTGCCTTGGAGTGGAACAGTGTGAGATCGTCTAAGAGCTTCATCAATCACTGTTTCAGGGTCAAAATAATAGTCTTCACCACTCTCATCACCCAATGTAAGCAGAGTGATAGCATACTCTCGAAAATTTGAACGGATGCTTCTATTAGTAGAGGCACCGCCAGAGGAATGAATGCCTCCCAATTTAACAAGAGTCAGTCTTAACAATTCATCGTTAGATAGCTGTGTAATTTCTTTCTCTTGCCCAAGTTCTTTCGGGTCAATGCCCTGCTGGCCAAATTCACTATTCATGATTTCCTTGCAATATTGATAGTATCTCCTGTTATTGCACCAACACTCACTAATAGATTAAACAGTTCTTAGTGGTCATGCAATATCAATCGGGGAGAGAATTATTAACTAAGCCTCAGAGTCATAATTGATAAAATAATCTAATACATTCGTCTAGTCCACTAATCAGGTTCATTCTTAGTGACTCCTTGGGCGATACCATAGCAAAAGCTTTGTGCTCATTCTGGTTAATCCTAATTTCTGGTCGTGCTGCCAACTGGTATTGAAACATGTGATAAATGAAGTCGTAAGTTGGGAACTTAACATAAACTTTCCTAAAATAGCGTAGAATACTCTTATCTAACTTTATTCCAGTTTCTTCCAGTGCTTCACGCAAAATCGCATTTTCGATACTCTCGAAGTCAGCTTTCTTACCGGCGACAACACCCCATGTATTCCCCTCGGGCTTATGATCTCTTCTGTGCAGCAGAATAAATTTTCCGTTGTATTCACAGAAACAGCTTACTATTTCAAATCGAGGATTAAAGTTTTTAGGTTTTCTTAACCTAATTGTTTTCATTAAGTGCAGTTAATTTTTTTAGCTTTTGATATCATAAGTAAATCATTCGGGTTCATCTCTATCCCGAACATATGATCTCCTGAGCCAAAGTGGGTGTTTTTGAGTTCGAGTGCCCTTTGATCGATATACAAGGGAACATTGAGTAATAATGGACAAACAGCACCAGGGTCGACATTGGCATGCTCCTTTACCTCCTCGGCATTGGCAAAGCGAACCTTGCCCATGAAATATTGATCCAATCTTTTCATATCAAGTCGGTCATAGCCACGTAAAAAGATTCCAACAAATCCCTTCGGGGTTTTAAGCATGATCGTCTTGCAAACCTCATCGTCCTTTACCGGCGTTTTAGCGAATTTAATTACATCCGGCACTGTCATGGCCGGAGCAGATAGCTCAACAATTTTATAAGCAATTATTTCTCTATCTAGTTTATTAATTAAATTCTCAAGTACTTCATTCATAATTAGATTTCCTCTTAGCGGCAGCTATCGCCAATTGCACGCTATCGCGTCTAATCGGCGATACTATTGTTCTCTATTTACGCTTTCAAAGCTTTCGATCAGTTTTTCATAAATAGAAAAGTCCTTTATTGTCGGTATTTCTTCTTTAGTTTTCTTGATCCAGTCTACCGCTTCTTCAATGTTTTCGGCAATAAAATCTGAGGACACAAAGAGGAATGGGTGAATCCACTCAGGCATTGTGACGTCATGGAAGGCAATATTGCTACGACGGTTGTGCGTGTCCCTTGGCATTATTGAGATGACCGGTTTCTTGAAATATTTGGCGATGACCATTTCTTGGGCTGTACCAGCTCCGACTTTGGTCGAGGCGTTAACAATAATAAAATTCGCCCTCTTGATCAACGAGAGATCGTGGCCGACAACAAGTTCGGGGCCGACATTATCACTAATATCATCACCGGAAAGAAACTTGGCGTTTGGAAAAGTTTTTGAAATTTCTTTCTTGTATTCTTCTCGCCAGTCTTCATAACTTTTTCTCTCTTTATCACCCTTGGGAATACTACCGAGGAGACAGATTTTTAGGTTTTTCATTTAATGCTTGATTATTCTGATAGAAGGATTGGTCTTGTTGGCAGTTATCTCCGCTTCACCTCCGATCGGGAAAGTTATTCTCGGGTCGGCGTGGCCAAAGTTCACATTAGCAATTACTGGTATATTGCTTAGCTCTCTCTTTGTTTTTACAATTTCTATTAGCAAATCATCTGTCATTTTGCTTTCTTTTTGAAAGCGGCCAATTACCAGGCCTTTGACTTGGTCAAAATTCGGCTGATGAATGAGCGATTGGAGATCACGGTCAAAGTTAACCGGTTTTGATTCATAATCGTCTTCCAGAAAGAGAATTGAATTAGAAAGATCAGGAATATATTCAGTTCCTTGAAGAAGGTTAAAGGTGCAAAGATTGGCGCCCAGAATTGTTCCTGATGCTTTTCCTTCGTTGATAATAAGCCAGCCAGGATTATCGATCGGATTTCTGTTCTCTTGGTCTCTATACCAAGGGTCGTCTGTCCAGATGGGGCTTGGCTGAATATCTATTGGGGCATCGCTAAATACGCACTTCTTAAAATATTCGAGAGTAAAATCGAAATACTTTTTCTGGCCAAATGTTGAATAGTGTGGGCCTGAATAATTGACCAGTCCTGCTTTGGCAAAGATTGCATTATTAAGTGCTGTAATATCGGAGTAGCCGCAAAAAACCTTAGGATTGTTTCTGATCAATTCCCAATCAATATAGCGCAGAAGCTGGTTGCTGTTGAAACCCCCGATGACTGTAAGAACCCCCTTAACATTCTTATCCGCGAAGGCATCGTGCAGATCTTCGATCCTTGAATCAGTGCTGGAGGATCGGAAGTCGTCCATCTCGTTGACGTGTCTGCCAAAGGTCAGATTCAATCCAAGTGCTTCCAAGTTTTTGTTGGCAATTTTTTGGTTTTCATTGGAAAAGATTGCCATCGATTTTGAGGGGGCGATCACTCTAATCTCATCTTCTGGCCGTAATTTTGGAGGATAAATTTTGTTCATTGTTGTAACAGTATACTAATAAAATAGTCCTGTATTGTCAAATTGGGTAGTGATAGAGAGAAGTATTAATATGTCTAAAAAAGATACGAAGATAAAGTGTCCGAATAACACGCTATCGCGCACTAATCAGACATTCGCGAACTTGATGACAGGAATCATTCTTAGTACAATAACGGCAACGAGAAAGGAATAATGTGGCTGAAAAGAAAAAGATACTTCTCTTGAGTATGGGAGGTACTATCTTCTCGGTGATCGAAAATGGCACAGTCAGGGTGGCGGAAAACGTTTCCGAGCTGGTCAGGTTGGTGCCGCGTATTCAGGAGGTCGCCGATGTTTCGTTTGAAACTGTTGTAAATCTTGACAGTACCAATGTCGGTATCGAAGAGTGGCTTCTTTTACTGGGAAGAATTGCCGAGCGTTATCAGGATTACGACGCTTTTGTCGTGGCACATGGGACTAACACGATGGCTTACACTGCAACTGTGCTTAGTTTTGGTCTAGGTTCTACTTTGACGAAACCAGTAATACTGACCGGTTCTCAGCTTCCCCTGACTGCTTATGGCGATGATGCCAGATTTAACCTTGAACACAGTGTGCACACTGCTGTCATGGCTGTCGAAAACAGGATCGCCGAGGTCATGATCTGTTTTAACGACTTGGTCTTGCGTGGTTGCCGAACGGTAAAAGTGAGTGAATCTGATTTTAGAGCTTTCGATTCTCCTGCCCTGGATCCGGTGGCGAGGATTAATGCTAATGGTATCGGGTTTGCTGGACATGCCAAAAAAGTCGGTTCCATTCCGTTTTGTTTCAATCAAAATGTACAATTCAGTAGAGAGGTGCTCTCCATTGATCTCGTCCCAGGACTCAGCCCTGACACCCTGGACCAGCTTGTAAAAATCGGAGGTATTAGGGGAATAATTATCAAGTCTCATGGAGCGGGATCTGTTCCTGACCAAGGTGAAATGTCTCTAATTCCGTTCATAGAACGTTCGGCAAAAAACGGTATATCAATCGTTGTCACCAGCAAATTCTTGGGAGGAAACAGTTTCCGCCAAACTAATGATGAGCCGGCGGTGCGAGCCTTAGAGGCTGGTGCCATCACAAGCCGGGATATGACTGATGTCGCTGCCCAGGTCAAGCTGATGTATATGATCGCTCGAGGAGATGATTACAAAAAAATTGCCAAAAATTTCGGCAACTCCATGGTTGGTGAGGTGAATAGTTGATTATTTCTTATGAGCAATTATATGTTTAATAATGTGTGAATTTACCGGTCCGACGACATTAGTCACTTTGCGCATGTTTATTCTCTTAACCTTTTTCTTTTCTGGTATGGCGGAGAGGGCGGGAGTCGAAAGACTAGGTCTACCCTTAGGGTCACGCGAGCCGATTGCTCGGCTACACGCTTTCCAAGCCCCAAAGGGGACTCTTAGAGTCGTGCGCACTTTTGTTGATGGCGGAAGGAGTGGGATTCGAACCCACGGAAATCTCGCGACTTCACAGACTTTCCAGGTCTGCCAGTTAAGCCACTCCTGCATCCTTCCTTAACCAATTTCTCCATATTTTCTAATAATTTCTATCTTTTCTTTGTATCCTGCCGGGTGTTTCAGGTACCACTCCCTTTTGCAGGCAGATTGTCTGTCCGGGAATTCTTCCGTATATATCATTTCCCAAGGTCGAAAGGGATTGGTTGATTTTGTGTTGCCACTGTTGTGCTCGACCAGTCTGCGTTTAGGATCAGTGGTGATCCCTGTGTAGTGTCTGCCACTGCTATTTTCAAGGATATAAACGAAGTAATTCATCTATTTACCATTTCCATTTTCTTCATTAACGATAGCACAAATTCACGCTTGGGGCAATCTGAAATTGGTCATTGCGGTACTTGGGTCTTTGAGCTAAGATTATGGCTGATGTACTTTGGCTAATATTGTTGGAGGACCAGTGGAAGAATCTACCAAGCTGATTATCACCTGTCCGGGGTGTCAAAAAGAGATTTCTATTGATGAAGCGCTTAAGCAGCGGCTGGTTGAGAGTGAAAAGTTGAAAGTCGAAAGTGAATACACAGAGAAGCTTGAAGCTGAAAAGAAGAAAATGTGGGCGATTGCTTTGGAAAAAGCGCAAGAGAAGACCAAAGAAAAAATTGAGGAGGAGCGGCGATCCCACTTCGCCCTTCAGGCTACGTGGGACAAGAAGGCCAAAGAACTAGAATTGGAGCTCGAATCGCAGAGGAAAAAACGCGAGGAAGCCGAGGCTGTCGAGCTAAAGTTGAGGAAAGAGAAAATTGATTTTGAAGAGGATAAGAAACGTTTCGAGCTGGAGAAACAGCGCCAACTGGATCTCGAGCGTGAAAAAATGCGGGAGGAAATTTCCAAATCATCCGATGAGGCTCATAGGCTCAAGGAAGCTGAGCTTTTGAAGAAATTAAGCGATGCTCAAAAATTAAATGAAGATTTGGATCGAAAACTAAAGCAAGGTTCTCAGCAAACTCAAGGTGAAGTTCTAGAGATTGAACTTGAAGAGTCTCTAAAGACAGAGTTTCCGGTCGATGAAATCGCACCGGTTCCCAAGGGGATTAACGGTGCGGATATTACCCAAACTATTCGCGATCAACGAGGGCGGCCTTGCGGTGCGATCGCCTGGGAGCTGAAAAGAACGAAAGCCTGGACGGAGGGTTGGGTTCAGAAATTAAAGGATGACCAACGCAAAGTTAAAGCTGAAATTGCCGTTTTGGTCTCGGAAGTATTGCCGTCAGGAGTCAAAGATGCTGGTTACTATAGTGGTATCTATGTTGCAACCCCCAAGATGGCGATAAGTCTGGCCGGACTTCTTAGGCGTCAGATAATTGAAGTCGCCGGCGTAATGGCTTTGGAAGAGGGTAAGTCGGAGAAGAAAGATGTGGTTTTTAATTACCTTTTGGGACCTGAATTCAGGGGTCGGATCGAATCCTTTATCGAGGCGGCGATTGCGATGCGAAAATCTCTTGATCAGGAGAAGAGAGCATATACCAGAATGTGGGCGGAGAGGGAAAAGCTGATTGGTCGGATTGAAACTTCTATGTCAGGGTTGTATGGTGAGATCAAGGGTATTGCCGGTAATTCATTGCCTGGAATTAAGAGCCTGGAACTTCCGGGGGGAGAAGAGGAAGATATTACCGAAGAAGAAGTTGTTGCAATAATTGAAGAACCGGTGAAAGATGAAGGGATACAACAATTGTCCTTTTAATAACCAAACAACAAGAAACAATAATCAAACAATCACCAATAATTGAAATTCCAAAATGACTTGGTGTTTGTATCTTGGTTATTGATTATTTACGAGATATGGATCAAGTTCAGGAAATAAAAGATAAAGTTGATATTGTTGAGATAATCTCCGGTTACCTTACTCTTAAACGTGCAGGCAAGAACTATAAGGGTGTTTGCCCGTTTCATAGTGAGAAAACGCCTTCTTTTATGGTAGCCCCAGAACGGCAAACTTTTCGTTGCTTTGGGTGCAATGAAGGGGGTGACGTTTTCACCTTTATTGAAAAAATAGAGGGCCTAGATTTCTATAACGCCATGAAACTTCTGGCCGACAAAGCAGGAGTGAAGCTGGAAGAGAGGAGTGTCAGGCGAGGAGAGCAGGATCATCAAGCTGACACAAAAACACGGCTTTTTGAGATTAATGAGCTGACAAAACGTTTATATGAAAAAGTATTACAACACCCGAAAGCTGAAAGGGCGAGAAAGTATTTGGCAAACAGGGGCTTGTCAGACAAGACACTTGAACAATTCGAAATCGGTTACGCACCCGTTTCCTGGGATTTCCTTACCAAATTTTTGAAATCGAAGGGATTTTCGGAAGTAGAGATTGTTGAAGCCGGTGTTGCCATTAAATCAGATAATGGACGGGTTTACGACCGGTTTCGTGGCCGGATCATGTTTCCCATCAACAATATCATGGGCAGTACAATTGCATTTACCTCGCGGATTTTAGAGGACGATGGCAAATCTGCCAAGTACATCAACTCGGCTGAGTCTTCTATCTACAGCAAAGGAAAAACAATCTATGGGCTGGATAAAGCCAAAGGAGTAATCAGATCCAAGAATCAGGTTGTGATGGTAGAGGGCCAGATGGATGTGATTGCTTGTCATCAGGCTGGTTTTTCAAATGTTGTGGCGACATCAGGGACAGCGCTTACATTTGACCAGCTAAAAATTCTCAGCCGCTACTCCCAGGAGATTGTGTTTTGTTTTGATTCCGATAATGCCGGCCAAGTGGCAATGAAAAGAGCAATAAGAATAGCGCTGCAAAATGATATTGCGGTAAAAATTATCTCCATCCCCAAACCTTACAAAGATCCGGACGAGGCGATCAAGAAAGACCCAAAAATTTGGGAGGATTCGGTGGGTAAGGCAAGGCCGGCTCTAGAATATTGGATTGACTCCATGCTCGATTCCTTCAAGGAATTGGGAATTTCTGAAAAAAAGCAGGTGGCAAGAGAGATATTGCCTGTAATAAAGATCATCGAATCAAGTATTGAAAAAGAGCACTATATTAAATATCTCTCTGAAAAACTTGATGTTTCCCAGGAGTCTCTATCTCAAGCAGTCGAAAAAACAAAGGGTGACACAGAGTTTGTAGAGAGTAAAAAACTATTCTCTCCAAATCCTAAAGAGGTAATTTTAACATTACCAGAGAGACTGCTGATAATGTTATGGGGAAAGCCTGAACTTCTAGAGCTAAAGACAGTGGAATACGATAAACTTCCTGTTTTGGGCGAGAAATTTCTGGTTCTAAAAGAAATGGCCGTGAAAGGTTCGATTACCCGTGACAAGGTTTCAGACAGTATAGCTTCAGAACTTGATCAGGAGGTGCTTGGAATATTTCAGGATCTGGGGGAGAGTGAAGATGCGATAAAAGAGGAGTTTCTATTTCTATCCGGGCGGTGGCGGTCGGAGCAGAAAGAAGCTATTAAAGAATCTTTTGCTCAACAAATCCGAGATGCCGAGCAGAGTGGAGACAACGCAAAACTAGCTCTTTTACTCAAAGAGTTTTCCTCATTGCTAAAATAACCTTTTTGTGATAAAATCAACTTGTTTTACATACTACTATTGAGTATGAGAGTTCTCGGTGAACACCAAATAAATTTTATGAGCACTAATATTAGCTAAGGCACTACGTTATGGCTAAAAAAGTTTTTATTCCCAAAAAGGAAGAGGTTCTCAATTTTGCTCCTGAGGTGAATCAGCTTTTGGCAAAGGGAAAGACGCACGGATACATTTCAATGCAGGAAATGATTCAGGCTTATCCCTCTCCTGAGGATGATTTGGAAACCCTGGACGAGATTTTTGATTACATCTTCCGCAAGGGTATTGAATTCAAAGAAGAGGCTGAACGACCAAAGGGTTTGATTGCAAACGCACTTGCTCAGAAGAAGGGGAAGACTGAAGAGCCTGGGCTCGAAGACATTGCTGATGACTCAGTCCGGATGTATCTACGAGAGATCGGAAAGATCCCGCTTTTGACAAACGAAGAAGAAGTTAAACTAGCAAAGAGAAATGAGAAGGGAGACATACTAGCCAAGAAAAAATTGGCTGAATCAAACCTTCGTCTTGTGGTTTCAATCGCTAAGAAGTATATCGGCCGGGGTTTAACCTTGCTTGACCTTGTTCAGGAAGGTAATGCAGGCTTGATGCGTGCGGTTGATAAGTTTGACTATCGAAAAGGTTTCAAATTCTCGACTTATGCTACCTGGTGGATTCGCCAGGCAATCACTCGTGCTATTGCCGATCAAGCCAGAACAATCCGTATTCCTGTTCACATGATAGAGACTATCAACAAATTGATTCGTGTCGAACGCCAGCTCGTGCAGGATTTGGGTCGCGAACCCACGCCGGAAGAAATTGCCCAAGAAATGGGGATGGATGTCGAGAAGGTAGAGCACATCATCAAAATTTCCCAGGAAACCGTTTCACTTGAAGCACCGGTCGGCGAAGAGGAAGATTCCAAACTCGGTGATTTCATTGAGGATACTAAGCATCTCTCTCCACAGGAAGCAACTTCCCAGATACTTCTGCGTGATAAGATTCAGGAATTTTTAAATACACTTGCTCCACGAGAGCAAAAAATTCTCAAGATGCGCTTTGGCCTGGAAGATGGACGCACTCACACTCTGGAAGAGGTAGGAAAAGAGTTCGGGGTTACTCGCGAACGTATTCGACAAATCGAAGCCAAGGCCTTAGCCAAATTAAAAAAAGCCGAACGCTCTACCGATCTGGAAGAATATTTGCAAGGGTAAAAGTTTTTCGTCAAATTACGAAGTTACTCGAGGTAAAAGGTTCTGCAGGTTAGTTGTTACAAACAATTATTTTGCTGTAGAATAAGGCTATGATATCTGAAAATGAGGGAGAGCTTCCTATTCTTTCCCAGCTACATCATAGTCCAATTATATCCGACCAAAGAATTGCGGGTGGTTTTATTAGTGATGCCACAGGTAAACAAATGGGCGTTAGGGAAAGGGTTTTTGATAGTCCGCAAGGAGAACAGCGCTATGTTTACAAGGAGGTTTTTAACCTTAAAGAAGCTAGAGCGACTATGCAAATTTACTACCTTTTAAAGCAAGCCGGATTGCCAGTTGTCGCTTTTGCTAAGATTATTCGTACTTATAATGAAAGCAGATACCGTCACTTCAAAAATGAACTTGTTATTGCAATGGAGGATTTGGCCCAGAACGGTGAGTTTGAACTTCGGGAACTATCAGGTGACCCAAAAGTGGAAGTCCCTTTTCGTTTGAAGGAGAATTTGATAAGAGCTCTTGCAATCATTCATAACAATGATGTTTGCGAATTCCATCCGAGCCTAAGTTTGGCTTTAAGAATAAAGGATGATCACTCTGGAAAGCGAGAAGTTGTAGACTTTAAGGTTATAGATTATGCAAATTTTAAAACTAAAAACGAATTTCCAGACGGTAAGTTCGAATTGGATTCAACTAAGAAATTGCACCAGCTCTTGCAAAGCATCGGATCATCAGATAGTGAAAAATCTGTTTTACAAGAATTTTATTACAGAGTATTAGAAAGTGGAGAGATGCACTATTAAACTTGGAAGAAAGACCCGTGATTTTCGCTGGTCTTTTTTGTACTCTAACACTATCGGTCATTGCGAGCCCCGACTTGTCGGGGCGTGGTAATCTGAGTCGATTTCAGCTCTTAAAGATTGCTTCGTTTGCACTCGTAATGACAAGCAGCAAGAAAGGATAAACTCATGGAAAACCAAAGTCTGCAAGGTAAAAAAATTTTAATTACGGGTGGCACGACTGGAATCGGTAGGGCGACGGCAGTTCTATTATCCCAAATGGGGGCTAATGTTTTTATCTTTGGTAGGCATGAGCGGGAGCTAGATGATGCTTTTGCTGACATTGAAAGATTATCCGGAAAGAAAGCCTTTGGATTGACAGCTGATGTTGCGAATCCCGACGATGTCGAGAAAGTATTTGCCCAAGTGAAAAAAGATTTTGCAGGCAAGCTTGATGTTTTGATCAATAACGCAGCATTGCCGGCAGGCAACGTTATTGATACTGCTGTTCCTGATATTTATTATGTTGTATCCACAAATTTGATCGGATATCTTACCTGCACTAAGTATGCGATGGAGATAATGAGGAAGCAAAAAGATGGTCACATCGTGTTTGTGGGATCGCTCAGTGCTGAGACAAGGGATCCCGGAAGTGATTTATATGTGGCCACGAAATCAGGCATTTCAGGTTTTGTTGATTCATTCCGAAGGAGCGCGAACCATGAAGGTGTTAAAGTTGCCCTGATAGAACCCGGTTCGACGGGTAGTAATTTAGTCGATGAGCCAGTCGAGAGACAGAGACAATTTCAATTGGAAGAAAAAATGCTAAAAGCAGAAGATGTGGCAGACGCAATTATTTTTGCAATATCAAGCCGGTCCCGTGTAGATATAATTAACTTATGGCTTAAGCCTCGGAAACAAAACATCTAAACATAAACGGATGACAAATCGTCCAAATGGGCGAATATACGAATGGAAGTCAAAGTTAGCGCAAAACCTTGATGGCTCGTAAAATCAGAATTAATATGACTGCACCGACTATTCCCCAGATGATTCCCGCAAGCGTCAAGGTTCCTGCTGCTGCCGCGCTTCCAATCCCAAGAAGGTCTGCGAAGATCCATTTACCCAAAAGGGCTCCAACAATACCAATCAAAATATTTGCAAGTGCTCCCTGCTGTTCGTCAGTCTTCATAATCATGCTAGCAATCCAACCAACCAACGCACCTACAAGAATTGCAATAATCCAACTCATGTTACTCCTTCTTAATTTTTCTTGATTATTTATTAATGTTGGAGATGATGCATTAGAAGGTTTGATAACATTGGGTAATCACAATCGGAAGATTGCGACGAATTTACAAAGGTTCGGTTTGGGATATAATCAAGATAAATTAAGAAAGGGTCTAAAATGTCTGCTGAGATTGTTCTAAAATGTGAAAATCAGCGCTTGGTAATAGATGAGCATGGCGGGGGCATCAAGGAATATTACCTTCAGGACGGGATGGAGCGTTTTGATTTGATTTGCGGCTATGTTGTTGAATCGGAGAAAACGGGATCGATGGGGGATGTTCTTTTCCCCTTCCCTGGCAGGATCGAGGATAGCAAATATGAGTTTGAGGGACAAAGTCACGAACTCAGTGGTTTAAAGCAGAAGAATGGCCATGCAATTCATGGATTTGCCAAGTTAGCGGAGTGGCGAGTAGTGCACGAAAGTGAGGATAGCGCCAAATTGTCTTTTGTCATAACCAAGGAAGATTATGCTCCCAAAGGATTCCCTTTTGATTTGGTGCTGATACTTGAGTATAGTCTTTCAGTGACTGGAGTTCATTGCAAAGCAACCGTCGAAAATGTCGGAGAAACCAATGCTCCCTTCGGTCTTGGTTTTCACCCTTATTTCACATTAGACGGTAAAAAGGTCGATGACTTAATATTAAAGGTCGCGGCCCAGAAACTTGTCGAGTTTGATGCTAGTTTGAAGCCGACCGGAAAATTTATTGATGTGCCGGCAACAGAACTTAATTTTCAAAACCCAAAACAGATAGGTGATATGGTCATAGATAATTGCTTTACAAGCTTGATATATGACGAGAGAGGTTTCTGTACCACTGAGATTATGGATTCAGATGGAAATAAAATATTTATATGGCAAGATGAGAACTTGCCATACCTCCAGCTTTACTCTGCTGATACAATCGGTGAGAAAAAGCGTCGCTGTGGCTTAGCGGTCGAGCCCCAAACATGTACAGGATTCATACTGAATAAACCAGAGATGGGGCTTAGGATATTATCACCCGGAGAAGTGTTTGGTGCAGAGTGGGGTGTTGGATATCTCCGAGTATGAGAAACTAGGATTTTGACCAATGAAGATTTTTTTTATCATGCTAGTCTAATGGAAATGATAAAAAAGGAATCCAATGTCTTCATCTGGTTTAGATGTCTTTGATCACACAATACAGAGTACTAATATAGCGCTTGGAAAAATTGAGGATAGGCTTGGTTGGAGCAACGAGCAGCGCAATCAGTCATATCTGGCACTTCGAGTTTTGCTTCATGCCATCAGAGATCGTTTGCCAATAAATGAAGCAATTCAATTGAGCTCGAGCTTTCCGCTCCTTATCAAAGGAGTCTATTTTGATGGATGGGACCCTAAGGAAAAGCTGGAAAAATTGAACAAAGCTGAGTTTATTGAACGTTTGCGTCGCCAATTTCCCTTTGATGTGGAGGGTGGTATTGAGTCAGTGGTTGGGGCTGTGATGGGGGTTGTGATCGAGATGACCCCATCGGGAGAGATTGCAGATGTACTAAATTCATTGCCGGCTAATATTGCCGAGTTTTTGATCGGCATTGAGGAGGTGGAATGAAGAAAGGAAAGCCTTTTTTTCAATGGCTGCCGGTTGTTGAAAAATCACAAGATCGTGAGATTGATAAAATATTGGGTTTTGATCGAAAGGCTGAAGGCAAAGTGAATTTTTTCAGTTTAGCCAGAGCCTTTGGAAGCGAGCAATTTATCTATGAAGCAACTCCTTATGATTCAATTCGCCAATTCATTGAGGTGATGGATCCAAAATCGCACGATATTGTATACGATCTTGGCGCCGGGTATGGCAGAGTTGTGCTATTTGGGGCCTTGCTTTCGCCTGCCATTTTTGTCGGTATAGAAATTGTTCCGGAGAGAGTGAGGCTTGCAGAGAGGATACGGAGGCACCTCGAGATAGAAAATGCCTATTTCAAAGTAGGAAATGTTCTAAGCCATGATTTTTCGGATGGAACAATATTTTTCCTTTTCAATCCGTTCGTCCAAGAGACACTTGAGGCCGTCGGTGAAAGGCTCAGAAAGATCGCCAAGCGAAAGCAAATCAAAATTGCTACCTGGGGTGGCAGTTCTAATGATTATTTTTCACGACAAAACTGGCTTTCGGAGGTGAAGCCACTTCTTGATAGCAGGCTGCAATATTTTACGTCTATCTAAAAAAATCAAAGCTTTTCTTCTGTTTCCTCGCCGTTTTCCACTATATCGCCATCTTTGAAAAGCACTCCTTCCAGCATCGATCTCCACATAGGCTTCACTCGGGAGAGAAACTCAAGATCCATCGCAAAGTGCTTCATCTCCTCTTTTTGTGCATTGGCCATGATCGCTCGGGCATCCGCATCAACTTCAATGCTCATTCTTTGTTCGTACCAGCTGATTGCCTCCGCTTCTTCGCTTAAGCCGGTAATTATTCTGGCAAAAGTTCTGGTCTCTGGTGAAAGCTCGGTTGCTGGCTCGTGATACTGATCAAATCCCATAATGGCTCCATTATTATTACTTCAGGTGCAATCGGAACTCAGTTCACTTAATACCGATTGGATAATAAAAAAGTAGCAAAAGAGATGGCTTTAATATTTGGCAAGTCATCACAATTACTATTGCATGAGGGTGGCCTTTTGGGAGATTTTGCTAGAAGGCGAGTAAGTCTTTTTAAATAAATTAAACGTTATTCTATTAACTGTTATTCTATTTCTCAGAAGAAAGGCGACTAATCGAATAATTGGCGACTTGATAAAAGGCATAGCAATTCCTGCTTGCAACAGAGAGTACTCTTTTTTTCGGAGGCGCAATAATTGGTTTAACTCTGTCATGTCATAGTTGGGGTCGATTATCTTTTTGGCAATTTCTGATCCAGAGATTATTGCAGGTGAAATCCCTTCACCTGAGACAGGGCCAGCTAAACCAGCGGCATCTCCAGCCAGAAAAATGTTATCTGGAAATGAGTATCCTTGATAGTCATAGGGAATACACCATCCCCGTAGCGTTTTTCGATCCACTTCAAGTTTGTTTTCACTAGCCCAATCTAGTAATTCCTGACGAAGAGAATTCTTGCGTTTTGTCTCGTGGCTGTCACCGGCACCAATAACACACTTGTTTGGGATTGGGAAAATCCAGGCATAGCCTATCCCAAATCTTCTGTCAAAATCAAAAGTTAAATCTCGAGCAATTGGTTTGATGCAATATTCTACCGTTTCAGCATATTTTGTGCGCCGTGAGAGCAGACCAGCACTCACTAGTTCTCTTCTTACAATCGAAAAGAACCCATCTGCTCCAATCAGAGAGGAATATTTGAAATTGCCTTTTCTTGTTTCAATTTCCTTTTTTTGGAAATCAATTTTTAGAATTTTTGTGGAGTAATTGATCTTTACGCCTAAAGAAACTGCTTTCTCTGCCAGATTTTTTGCAAGTTCTTCTCGGTCTATTGTAATTACTGGCGGCTGACTAAAAACAAAATTGGTTGTCGTTACCATTTTTGTTGTTACTTTCGTGTGAGGAAGACAACTCTTTGGTAATTTACCAAGCTTAGAAATTGCACGGCGCACCAATCCGCCACCACAAAGCTTAGTCTGGCCTTGCTCATTAATCTGGCCTTCTTTCCATTGGTCGAAGACAATGACTGGTACGTTCTTTTTGCCAAGTTCGATTGCTGCCGCCAGTCCCGCTGGACCGGCACCGATGATAATTACTGGATCTTTTTCCATAAAACTAGTGTAGCAAAGTTTTGCAAATACTTAAATTGTGCTATGTTGACGATGGAGGTGTGAGATGAGGTTTCTGGTCCTTCAGATTCACGGACGGTCGAAAGATTGCGCTGCGGTTGTGGCGCAGATCGAACGCGACTTGCGGTCTCTCCCGTTCGACGACGATTTGCTAGGGGCGATCGTCGTCGAGACGATCCCTAGCTTTACAGCTCGGCTAGTGGGGGGTGACACCGACCCCTACGTCGAGATCACCAACCACGACTGGAAGTGGACTGAGTGGCAGCTCGAGCGGATCGCTCGAGTCTGTCAGCGGCATTTCCACGTCGTATATCGGCAGAATGCGCCGGTAGCGGTTCTGGGGAGAACCAGGAAGGAGGGCAACAACTGAAGCTCGGAAAGGGAAAGCCGGTATGTGCAGCAGCACTCGGCACCTGCCGAGCTTTTCCTTTTTAATTACCTCTAAGTTAAAAATTACTCTAAATATCAGCGATCACTGAAATACTGTATAATTCTAGCCTGAAATGGAATTTTGCTCTTGTTTGTGCTAGATTAATAGTACAGATTAAAAATTGCTAATCTATATTTGATTTGTAATGGGATTTCTCGTCCCGATAAATCGGGACGAGAAATGACAACGGGTTTGGGAATGAAGAAACAAATTGCTAAAAGTTGGGAGCCGGAAAAATTCGAAGATACCCTTTATTCTGATTGGGAGAAGAAGGACCTCTTTCGACCGGAAACGGTCGAAAAAATCCGAAATTCTAAATCCGAAATCCAAAAGAAAGCGGAACCTTTTTGTATTATCATGCCGCCGCCAAATGCTAATGGCTCTCTCCATATTGGCCATGCTGTTTTTGTTACCCTTGAAGATATTATGACTCGCTTTGCCAGATTGCAGGGCAAGGCTGCTTTGTGGTTACCGGGTGCAGATCATGCCGGATTTGAAACCCAAGTTGTGTTTGAAAAGAAATTGGAAAAAGAGGGAAAAAGCCGTTTCCAGATTCCTCGGGATGAGCTCTACAAGCAAATGTTTGATTTCACACAGGAAAACAAGAAGGTGATGGAAGGACAACTACGGAAACTTGGGGCAAGCTGTGACTGGGAGAGGGAAAAGTTTACACTTGATCCAGACATTATTAAAACCGTTTATAAAACATTTAAGAAACTGTATGACGACGGCCTTGTTTACCGCGATGTTAAGCCCGTCAACTGGTGTACCAAGCATCAGACTTCACTCTCGGATCTTGAAGTTAAATTCGAAGAACAACCCAATCCACTTTACTATATCAAATATGGCCCGCTTACTGTTGCAACTGGCCGACCGGAAACACTTTTTGGGGATGTGGCTGTTGCCGTGCATCCCAAAGATCCGCGCTACATCAATCTGATCGGCAAAGAAGTTCCTCTCCCCTTGACTGACAGAAAGATTACAGTTATCGCAGACGAAATGGTTGATCCTAAATTTGGTACCGGCGCTGTTAAAATTACTCCGGCCCATGACCCAAATGACTTCGATGTGATGAAACGTCACGGCTTGGAAACGCTGGAAGTGATCGATAATAGGGGCAAGCTAAACAAAAAAGCCGGATCATTCGCTGGCATGAAGATTGCTGAAGCCCGCACTAAAGTGATTGAAGCTTTGCAAGAGAAGAATTTTATCGAAAAAATTGATGAAAATTATGTCCACACTGTAGGTAAGTGCTACAAATGCGGCACCATAATTGAACCACGTGTTTTGCCTCAATGGTTTATCGCTGTAAATAAAAAAGGCAAATCCGGCAAGATCCTGGCAAAAGACGCACTCGATGCTGTTAAATCAGGTAAGACCAAGTTTGTTACCGAAAAGTTTGAAAAGATTTTCACCCACTGGATGACAAATATTCGGGACTGGAATGTTTCCCGGCAGATTGTATGGGGGATTCAGATCCCCGCTTGGTACAAGGAAATTCCCAAACTAGAAGATTTGCCCTCGTTACTGAATGGTAAAAAAGAGATCAAGGCTGGAGAAGAGGGTTCACCTGTTCGGCCTAAGCCGGTTGAAGAATTCCGTTTCGTTGTTGCTGATCAAGAAGAATTGCAATGGCTTTCTAATCAGCTTAAAGTTCCGTCTGACGCTGGTCAGTATATAGATTTCTTTAATGGAAAAACCCGCACTCGGATTGAGGGTGATAAATATGCGATCGTTGAAAAAGAAACAAAATCAACCGGTGTTGTTGCGAAGAAATGGGTTTCTGGTCACATCGAGGGAATCAAGGGTTGTCTGGAAATTCGTTCAACTGCAGGTTTTGCCAGATATGAAATTGAATTCAAGGGCGGTATTCCAGCAAGATTCAAAGATCGAGAGCTGATTGCCTCTACTGATATCGTCTCAATGGCTCAACCTAACGAAAATGGCAGATCTATCTATATTGGCGAGGAAGCACCAAAAGAGGATGGTTGGGTCCAGGATTCAGATGTGTTTGATACCTGGTTTTCCTCCGGTCAGTGGCCGTTCGCTACTCTCAAAACGGCCAAAGATGGCGATTTTGATAAATTCTATCCGACGACTGTTATGGAGACCGCTTATGACATTCTTTTCTTTTGGGTGGCTCGGATGATAATGCTTGGTCTTTATATTACAGACGAAGTGCCTTTCAGGAATGTTTATATACATGGTCTCGTTCGCGATAAAGATCGGCAAAAGATGAGTAAATCCAAGGGCAATGTGATCAATCCGCTCGGTGTGGCAGAAATCTATGGGACGGATGCTGTGCGAATGGCTCTCGTCATTGGTGCTTCTGCCGGCAATGATGTAATTATCTCTGAAGACAAAATTCGTGGCATGCGAAACTTCGCCAACAAAATCTGGAACGCTTCGCGTTATGTTTTGCTCCAGGTAACAGATGGTGACCTTAAATCTGGAGAATTGGGCTTATACACTATACGAGATACAAAATACGAAATACTAACTGATGCCGACGAAGCGATTTTGAAGGCCCACAAAGAAACCATCAAACAAGTTACGGACAATCTTGAAAACTTTAAGTTTTGGCTTGCCGGTGAGCAGGTCTATGATTACTTCTGGCATACCTTTGCTGATGTATATATTGAAGTCTCAAAAACACAAATGGACAACAGACAACCCGACAACAGACAACGGATTAATGATTCGATCAGTCGTCTGTCGTCTGAAAGTCAGTCGTCCATTGATGTAGCAGAGAATACTAAGAAAATCCTAGTTAAAGTCCTTTCCGAGACATTAATCATGCTTCACCCCTTTGTTCCTTTTGTGACCGAAGCTGTCTGGCAAGAACTCAAAAATATTCAGCCCAGTTTAGCTGATTCAGTCATGGTTGCCGAGTGGCCAAAGGCTTAATAATTCCGATCTATTTGCTATACATATCCTGCAAATCTAGCTCAATCCGAAATAGATAAACAAGCCCAGAAATACTAATGCAAGCACAGTATTGATCACTATTCCTGTGATGGCGCCAATAAGACTCCCTGTTGCGGCTTTTATTGCTCTCTTCTCGTCCTTGTGAAGGCTTAGTTCGGCGATGATAACACCGGCAACAAGGCCTAGCATACTGCCAAAAGGGGGAACAAAAATCAGCCCAACTATTAAACCGATCATTCCATAAAGGGTTGCTCTCTTTGAAGCTCCCCCAAATCTGGCACCGATTATGCCGGAGAAATAATCAACAAGGATAGATGCAGCTGCAATCACGGCTAGAATTGCAAATTCACCTCCCGAAAGATGTACAAAGCGGTCGGCAACGCCGTAAATCAGTGCGACAACCAGCATGAAGGGAATACCGGGAAGCATTGGAACCAATACTCCGAGAATTCCCGGGAGCATCAAGAGGGCAGCAATAATTATCATAATTGTGTTATTCATTTCACTATTTTAGCATAAATAAATCATTTGCAAGCGTTAGCATTCCACAATTTTTGTTCCAATCTTTGATGCTTATTCGAATGGGGGTATAATATATAATAATTGTTTACCAGCTTGGAAATTGGAGTACTTGTGACGGAGCCCAACCCAGTACAAACGATGCCAGAAAAG
>ENA-UOWO01002566-UOWO01002566.1-activated-sludge-metagenome-genome-assembly--contig:-NODE-2566-length-22296-cov-4.546423_pt1 | contig 22296 bp, 15 predicted proteins | sample MGYA00238148_ERZ761564 | MGnify/ENA primary metagenome ERZ761564 (study PRJEB28885, sample SAMN05720194) | activated sludge metagenome | isolation source: Anaerobic digester | place: USA... | reverse complement strand
ATTTTGCTGGCAACCATTATCTTTTTTATCAGTGGGCTTTAGTCGCACAACTTTAAAGTAACGAGTGAAAGATCCCTTACAAAAAGCTTTGAGATTGGGAGGCTGCAGACTATCAACAGCCAGAATGACAAACTTATAGAAATGACAGAAGAGATCAAAATAAGTAATCAACAATTACAAAAAGCCCACAATGAACTGGCAGCCATATTTAATTCAGTAGAAGAAGTGCTTTTTTCTATCAACACAAAAGACAGGAAACTGATTCACATTTCAAAAGCATGTAACTCTGTATACGGATACACCCAGCAGGAATTTACAGAAGATCCCTGTATCTGGCTTAAGCTGCTTCACCCGGCCGACCGGCCGCTTTTAGGAAAAACGATACAAAAATTAAAAACGGGGCAAACATGTTTTAGCCGTCACCGGATCTTTACAAAAGAAGATGACCTGCATTGGATAGAAATGAAACTCATTCCAACCTGGGATGCCAATAACGTACTGGTACAGATAGATGGCATTGCAAATAACATAACTGAAAGGGTAAACCTTGAACAAAAGTTAGCTTTTGAAAAAAGTATCAAACAGCAACAACTGACAGAAGCCGCTATCACCGCACAGGAAAATGAACGTTCCTTCCTGGGTGAAGAACTGCACGACAATATCAATCCCATACTGGCAACTGCTAAACTCTATCTTGAATGTGCCATTGGGGAAGAGGAAAAAAGAGTAACCCTCGTTAAGGAAAGCAGGGGGTTCATTTTAACTGCTATGACTGAGATCAGGAAATTATCGCGGTCACTGGTGCCCCCATCCCTCGGTGAAATAAGCCTTACGGATGCATTGAATGATATGGTTGAACACCTGAAAGTTGTTCATAAGATACAATTCATCACCAACTGGAATGTTACAGATGAAAAACAATTTGATGACAAATTAAAGCTTACCATCTACCGGATCATGCAGGAGCAAATGAATAATATTTTAAAACACTCAAAGGCCGGTTCTGTTATTATCAGTTTAAAACAACAGGAGAATATGTTAGAATTTAAAATAACTGATGATGGCGTTGGTTTTGACAGCAGTTCAAAGAAAAAAGGAGTAGGATTACAGAATATCATCAGCCGGACAGAAATGTGTAATGGAAAAGTTTCTATTAATACATCGCCGGGAAATGGATGCCAGCTGCATTTTCTTTTTAAAACTGTTCACCAGTTTAATAGCCCCTTGAGGGCTTAAGAAAAGTATATTTTTTATTCACCTGCAAAAATAGTAGATTTTTTCAGCCGGTACAAGTTGCCATCCTGCAGGTAAAATAAATATATCCTGTTTACCAAAAACGGATATACAAAGCCAAAATAATACCCAGCACCAGTACGATCATTGCGAGTATACCCGGTGACACTTTGTACATTCTGGCATCAACTTCCAGAGCATGAACATGTTCCCTGCCCTTTCTATCCAGCAGGCTTACCCCCACAATGAGCAATGTGGTGAAGAAGAACACCCAGCCCATTTGAATAAGAAAGGGTATTTCAAAACTGCCGTTTCCGGTGGGATACGCTGTGTATAAGAATGTTTCATTCCCGGCAATACCCGGTAAAAATTTATCAAACAACACAGCCAGCAATACCCCGCCCACAATACCAGCTATCGCAGCTTTGGAAGTTGTTTTCTTCCAGAAAAAACCAAGCAGGAAAACAGGGAAGATAGCTGGAGAAATATAACCCGTGTATTTTTGGATAAATTCAAAACCACCTTTACCTCCAATACCCAGTGCATCCTCCCAGTTTACAACAATGGCAATGAGCAATGCTATAAAGACTACCACCCTGCCCGTCCATACCATCTTTTTTTCAGTAGAACCTGTATTGATATATTTCTTATAAATATCCAAAGTGAAAATAGTTGAGATGCTGTTGGCTTTTCCTGCAAGTGATGCCACAATCGCCGCCGTTAGTGCCGCCATCGACAAACCCCTTAAGCCGGCAGGTAAAAATCCAAGCACAGCAGAATATGCATTGTCCTCCCTGAATTCGCCGTTGGTAAGCATCTGTTGCTGCAGCTCTCCGTTTTGATGGAGCACATAAGCCGCAATACCCGGCAGCACAACTAATAAAGGCATCATCAGTTTTAAAAACGCTGCAAACAAAATGCCTTTCCGGGCTGTTGGCAAATCTGCGCCTAATGCCCTTTGTGTGATGTATTGATTGCATCCCCAATAATTTAAATTGGCCACCCACATACCCGCCGCCAGCATCGCCAAACCCGGCAAACTTGCATAGTGATTGATCTGTTGTTGCGATGCACCAGCACCAGGCTTGTCAAATATCATATCAAAATGACCAGGTGCAGATTTAAACAATTGGTTAAAACCTGCCAACGCATCTTTACCCATCCCGAATTTTTCACTCACTACCGTTAAAGCGATATAAGAAGTAACGAGGCCGCCAATGATCAGCACCACTACCTGGATCACATCCGTATAGCCGATCACTTTCATACCGCCTAGTGTGATGATCAATGAGAACACCGCCAACCCGATCATGATCAAATGAAAATGACCACCACCTGTAAGATTATTGATAGCGATGGTACCGAGATACAAAATGGAGGTAAGGTTTACAAATACATATAGAAACAACCAGAAGATGGCCATGATTAGTGCCACTGTTTCATTATACCTTGTTTTTAAAAACTGCGGCATGGTGAAGATGCGGTTCTTCAAATAGATGGGCATAAAAAAAACTGCCACCACTATCAATGATACTGCAGCCAGCCATTCGTATGCTGAAATAGCCAGCCCGAGCCTGAAACCATTGCCACTCATTCCGATAAACTGCTCTGCAGAAATATTTGAAGCGATCAGTGATGCACCAATAGCCCACCAGGTGAGTTGTCCTTCTGCAAGGAAAAAATCGGCAGAGGATGCCTGCTTCGACTGTTTGCGTCTATACACCCAGATACCATAACTGGAAACAAGGATGAAATAAACAAGGAAAACGATGTAGTCGGATGTGGCAAGCGCTCCCATGGTATGTATATTTTGGTATATAAAAAAATACTGGCTTCTTACTTTCTCTTGCCAGATGGAATTTGCAGAGGGGTGCCGGTTTTTAACGGCACACCAAAATCGGGCGTGCCATCGGCTTTCCAGGTAAATTTTTGCGCCCGTGGCGAACGTTGCTTTCCACAACCTTGCCCGGGTTTACTGTTGGCATGATACAATATCCAGTCTTCTTTACCATCAGGCGATTTAAAAAAAGAATTATGACCTGGTGCATACACTTTATTCTTTTCACTTTTTTTAAAAACCGGTTGCAGCATTTTTTGCCAGGAAGCAGTATCCATCAAATTGCTGCTGGCGTTCATACTGAGCATACCCAGGGCATAATATTCGGTCCAGCACCCACTGGCAGAGTATACTAAAAACAATTTTTCTTTGTTGGCTAAAATTTGCGGTCCTTCATTCACACTTACATGCGGCACATCATCGGGGTTATTCAAATCGCCATGCGTTTCCCAGTGCAGTTCAGGGCTTGAAATTTTAACCCTTTCCCCATAGGTTGTCCAGGGATTGCTCATGGCACAGATATAGATATTCTGCTGAAAATTAATATCGCCTTCCCAGCCTGACCAAAGCAGGTACAGGCTGCCGTTATGATCATACACGGTACCATCAATACTCCATTTATCTCCGGGAGTAGTCAATTTACCTTTCATCACCCACTCACCCTGCATTGGATCAGCAGCACTGTTTTCGAGTACCCATAACCGGTGACTTTCATTTTTTCCACTATCGGCGGCAAAATAGATATACCATTTACCCTGCAGCCAGTGTATTTCCGGCGCCCAGATCTCTTTTGAATAAGGCCCTGTTGCAGGAGGTGTGAAAACTATTTTTTTGGGGGCAGTTGCAAGTGCAGCAATGCTTTCTGATTTCCAAAGGGTAATATTTTTCCCCGTGGTATGAGTGTAGTAGTAAAAGCCATCTTTATAAACACACCAGGGATCGGCACCGGCGGCCAGCAAAGGATTGGTAAATGTGTTTTTGCGCTGAGCGGAAATTTCGTTACTAAAAAAGCAAGAAATAAATATGGTATAGATAAGAAATTTCATTTTCATAATGCGCTGCATTTTTTAGACAAGAATGTATTTCTTTACTCATCTCAGCACCCGAAAGCGCTGTAGAACTATCTACGATTGGTTAAATAAAATCATGATCTGCTGAACCTTGTTATAAAAGAAGCTGCTGCGGTCCTGTTATTTATTAACTGAAAATTTATAAATACTCACAGTTTTGTAAGTTGTTCCCGGCTCCAGCACCGTTGACGGAAAACCTGGCTGGTTGGGCGAGTCAGGAAAGTGCTGTGTTTCCAAACAAAAAGCCGTTCTAAAATCATCCTTGCCACCGCCTTTCATGCTGTTTTTTGATTGCATAAAATTACCGCCATAAAATTGAAGCCCTGGTTCTTCCGTATGTACATCCATCACAATACCCGTTTTATCTGCGGTAACGGTGGCAGCATGGCTCATTCCTGCTTTTGTATTCTTATCCAGTACAAAATTATGGTCGTACCCTTTTCCGTGTTGCAGCTGTTCATCTTTTGCATCTACACGCAGACCGATGGCAACCGGTATTCTAAAATCAAAAGCCGTATTGGCAACCGGCACAACCTTACCTATAGGTATCAGCGTGGAATCTACCGGCGTGTAACCGTTGGCGTTAATAAGTAACATATGATTGTTGATAGTGCCACTACCAGCTCCATTCAAATTAAAAAAGGCATGGTTGGTAAGATTCACCACTGTTTTTTTATCTGTAACAGCCTCATAGGTCAGCTTCAGTTCATTGGCATCTGTAATGTGGTAAACAACTTTCACCTGCAGGTTTCCAGGAAATCCCTCCTCCATATCTTTTGACAAATAAGAGAGTTCCAGTATGCTGTCACCCATTTGTTTGGCATCCCACACCACATACTGAAAACCTTTTTTGCCACCATGTAATGTATTGGGTCCATTGTTGTTGAACAATGTGTACTGTTTCCCATCCAGTGAGAATCTGCCTTTGGCAATGCGGTTTCCATATCGGCCAATGGTTGCACCAAAATACGGCTCCGTGCTGTTTTGATATTGCAGCACACTATCAAATCCAACCGACACATCAACCAGGCTATCGGTATTACCAGGCACCAGCAGACTCACCAGCCTCCCTCCATAGTTGGTAATGGCAGCCTGCATACCATTCTTATTTTTTAATATAAACAGGTCGGTTTGCTTACCGTCTATCGTTTGCTGAAAAGCAGTCCTTGCCGGCAGCACATTTCTTTTAGCCGTCTTGCTGCTTTCTTCACCGCTGGCTGTTTCCGAAGTATTATTGTTGCAGGCAGTTACTGTCATAATTATTATTGCTGCAATCGTAAAAGTGGAAATTTTCATATCAATCCTTGTTTAAAAAAAACTGTTGCAGGTGTATAATTTGAAACAGTTGGCACTGCAGGTTCAAATTGCTAAAAAACTTTTATAAAGAATATACCATTGAATCTATATTATAACAACCTTGTTCCGTCTTCTATTATGGCAGTGTGCGCCGTTAATGCCAATTGCATCTTGTCTTTATAACCTTCAGCTATTGCAGCAGTAAGTTCATCAATAGCTTCTTCCTTCACCAGGTTAATGGTGCAGCCACCAAACCCGCCGCCCATCATTCTTGCACCCAGCACATTTTTATTATCTTTTACTGCGTCTACCAGGTAATCGAGTTCCTTGCAGCTTACTTCATACATTTTACTCAGCCCTTCATGCGTGGCAAACATTTGTATACCCAGTGCAGGAATATCCCCTTTTTCCAGCGCATCACAGGCTGCAGTAACTCTTTGTATTTCTTCTACCACATAACGGCAACGCCTGTACACTATTTCATCTTTTCCAGCCACATGCTGATCAAGCATTCCGATGGTAGCATCTCTCAGGCTGTTTACCTGCGGATGAAATTCCTTTATCCACGCAACACCCTGTTCACATTGTTGCCGCCTGTTGTTATAGGCAGATTCTGCCAAGGCATGTTTTACATTGGTATTAAACAGTACGATCTTAAATCCTTCCAGCTTAAATGGCTTGAATTCATATTCAAGGGAACGACAATCCAGTTTTATCACATGGCCTTTTTTACCAAACATACTGGCAAACATGTCCATGATGCCGCACATAACTCCTGAAAACGTTTGTTCTGCCTTCTGTGCGATCTTCACCATTTCCAGTTTTTCAATACCTAAACTAAAAAGTTCATTCAATGCAAATACCGTTGCGCATTCCACAGCAGCCGAAGACGAGAGCCCTGCACCAATCGGCACATTTCCATCAAGCGACAAATTGAAGCCTTCGATACTATGACCCCGGTCAATTAACTGGCGGGCAACACCCAACACATAGGTGGCCCAGTTGCCCGTTGGCTGAATATCTGAAAGGGCTACTTCAAATGAATCGTTGAAATCGGCAGAAAATAAATGCACTCTACCATCCGTACGTTTACCGACAGCAACATAGATTGCTTTATCAATAGCAGCGGGTAAAACAAAGCCATCGTTGTAATCCGTGTGTTCACCAATAATATTAACCCTGCCCGGCGAACGAACTACTAACGTCTCCGCAGAGCCGAATACATCTCTGTATGCATCTGTTACTTTGTGGCCGGCGCTGTTTTCAACCTGTATCAATGTATTGTATTTACTTTCAAGATCATTGTTCAAAAAAGCTTCCATCCATTATTCCCCGGCAGGCACATTGAGCGAAACGCCTGTTTTAACAGGCCCCGAAAAATTTGGGGTGCCATCACTGTTCCAGGTAAAAGGCTGTATACGTACATTCCTGCTGACACCGCATCCAAGGCCGGTACTGCTGTTGGCATGGTATATCAGCCAGTCTTCCGTTCCATCTGGAGATTTAAAAAAAGCATTATGACCAGGACCAAAAGCATTGTTTGCCGGGTTTTTGATAAATACGGGTGATTGAATTTTTGTCCAGTCAGCTGGCAGCAGCGGGTTGCCTCCATCTCTCAATGCAAGCATTCCTAAAGAGTAATCATCCGTCCAGCAACCACTTGCCGAAAAAACCATGAACACTTTTCCATTACTGTTCTTTATAACCTGTGGTGCTTCATTTACAGGCCCGCCATTTAGTTCCCAGGAAAGTTCAGGCCGGGTAAGCATCACAGCCGGTGCCTCCAGCGTAGTGGCATTGGTCATTTTAGCAATGTAAATATTTTGATTTTGCACTGACTGGTTGGGTCTTCCGCTCCACAAAAAATACCTGTTACCATTGTGTTCGAGTACCGTTCCATCGATGGCCCAAAAATCTGCACCAGCGGCAAAAATCCGTCCTTTATCTGTCCATGTACCAGCGAGCGGATCTGCATTGCTATTTTCGAGTACCCATGTACGTTGTGTACTGTCAGGCCCGGCGCCGGCTGTATAGTACACATACCATTTACCGTCCAGGAAATGCAGTTCGGGTGCCCAAACATTTTCTGCATTTGCCGAACCAGCGGGCGCCCTGAATATTTCTGTGGCAGGTGCAGTACGGAGTTTGGATACAGCTTTTGTTTTCCATACCTGTATCCTGTTGCCAGCCGTCTGCAGATAATAATAAAAACTGTCTTTTTTTATTATCCACGGGTCAGAACCATTGATCACCGGGTTGGTAAAGGTTTTCGGTCCGGGCGGATTGGGTGGAGCCGGCGTACTCCCTCCATTTTTACTGCAGGCAGGAAACAGGAAACTACTAAAGGCAACTGCCGTTAATAGCGTTATTAGTCTTATTGAAATTTTCATCGTATTACGGTTGCGTTATTCAAGCAGGTACTTTTCAAAGCATATTGTTTATTGAATGACAAGCCCGGTTGCCATATCACTAACTGATTTAATTTGCCGCTGTAATTTTTTTAATAAAATCCACTTCGCTTTGCCTGTAGGGAGTTCCATCCTGCCGGAACACATCATGAAACCACAATTCAGGCTCAGCAGTATATTTTTTATCCCAGCTATCCCATGGATAGATCGTATTGGTTTTTCCTGCTACCAACCCCCAATTGTAGGCGGCAACTTTATACTTTTTGAATATCGGTAAAGAGCCTTCAAAAAAACTTCCGTTACCACGGCTCATGTACTCAGTATTAAACAAGGGCTTTCCGTACCGCTGTAACTGGATAATTCTTTTTTCCAGGTCGGCCGGGTCACCATAATTATGAAAACTGATAATATCCGATTGATCTAACTGAATTTTCTCCCATACTTTCAAAGAGTCATGGCTGCTCCAGTCTCCAATCCATATACCGGAAGTAAGCGGCTGAGAAGGATTTACACTACGGCTCCATTCAAAAGCTTTTTTTAATAGCGGCGCTACGATCAAACCTTTATCTTTTAATTCCAGTTGTCCATAACTTCCTGGATTAATATTATCGGGTTCATTCCATATATCCCATACCAACACTCTTTTATCATCTGCAAAACGTTTTACAACTCCTTTTACATAGGCTTCCAGGCGTGGATATTGTGTACTGTCTTTTAAAACTTCCAAACCGGGGCTTTGCACCCAGCCACTATTGTGTACATGTGGTTTAGGGTCCCGTTGTTTACCCAATTTTGGATAAGGATCCCACACCGAATCAAATAAAACGAACATCACTTTTATATTGTGCCGGCTTGCAATATCCAGGAAAGTATCCATCCTTTTGTAAAAACCTGCTGAGTCTTGCTGGTGCAATAAATCGTGCAGAAACACCCTGATGGTATTCATACCGATAGAAGCTGCCCATCCCAGTTCTTTATTAATAGTGGCTGTATCAAAAGATGCTTCCTGCCACATCTCCAGCTGGTTAATGGCAGTGGCAGGAGAATAGTTGCACCCCACTAACCATGGTTGCTGGCTGTACCAGTTGTTCGCCTGCTCATTTTTCCAAATAGTTCTGGTGGTAACATTTTTTTGTGCACAGCCATTTAACAGGATCAATGCAAAAAGTGCCGGGATAATTTTCTTTACATACTGCATGAGAAAAATTTAATGATTTGCCAATAGATAAATTAACTGGAAGACGATCTTTCAAAAATAAAATATCCTGCGATCATTTTCCAAAAGTACAGATGCCGCAAAATAATTGCAGCATCTGTAATCATTCTATTACCAATTAGGGTTCTGTACCAAATTCGGATTAATATCAATTTCAGATTGAGGAATCGGCATGTATTTATTACGGCCAATTATAAAATTATCAAACTCGGAGTCACGTGCTTTCAATTGCGCCAGTTTCGTGGCATCATCAAAATAACCCCAGCGGGCAAGGTCATTCCAGCGAAGTGATTCACCCGACAATTCAGTAATACGTTCGTGTTCCAATTGTGTTAAGAATTGTGCCTGGTTCATACCCGGCATTACAGTTGATAAAGGGCTTAAACCCGCCCGCACTCTTACCCTGTCAACATGCGCATACGCTTCTGCCGTTCTTCCGCTGCCATTCAATGCTTCTGCATACATCAATAAAACATCTGAAAAACGGATAACACGGAAATTAACCGGGCTGTTAAAAATTTCAAATTCATTGATACGGAAATAATCATCTAAATACTTCCTGTACCATACCCTGTTCCTGATATTGTTATCATAATTTTTTGAAGTGAAAGAAGACCCATATACCTGTGTAAAATCAGGACCTCTTTCGTCCGTAGAATCATACAGCGCCGTTGCAGCGAGCCTTGGATCCCTGTCGCCTGATGCGGTGTTTTCTTTCAAAAATTCATGAACTACCCAGCGGTGCATATTGGCATCATTAAATCCATGACCGGGAGGGCCAAAGAATGGCGCCCTGCTGGTTCCCACGTTAGAAGTAGGTCCGTCATCACCACCATTTTCAGGACGCTGTTTGAATTGTATTTCAAAAACTGATTCAGGATTATTTTCTGTAGTATGCTTAAAGTTATCGGCATAGTTTGTTTGCAAAGCATACTGTGCCTGGCCCGGGCCCGTGATCAGCCATTCCAATGCAGTGGCCGCTTCGGCATATTTCTTTTGCTGCAAACGTGCCCTTCCTAAAAACGCATAGGCGGCACCTTTAGTAGCACGTCCAACTTCTTCGCCGCTATAACTTGCGGGCAAATCACTGGCTGCCTCACTAAGATCCTTTTCAATTTGTGCCCACACCTGTTCCTGTGGTGCCTGTAAGGGTTTGTCATCAGGTGCAGAGGGCTGTAAAATAAGAGGAATATTACCCCAAATAGTTACCAGGTTATAATAATACAATGCCCTTAAAAATTTAGCTTCCGCCAGGTACTGCGCTTTTAATGCAGCATCCATTTCAATGGCAGGCACTTTGTCCAGCACCTGGTTGGCCCTGTACACACCACGCCAATGGTGACCCCAGGTATCAAAGTTTACTTCAAAACTATATTGCGTAATATTTAATGCGCCTACACTGCGTAATTCATTCCAGGGACTGGTTGAATAACCATCATCAGAACGGATGTCGAAATAAAACGGCGTCCACCTGGAACCGGGGGAACCATTCCTGTAAAAGTTACCATACACTGCATTAATACCTTGCAATGCATCCGCTCCTGTTTTCCAAAAGTTTGATTCATCCACCCGGTTCGGATTTTCAATTTCCAGGTCCAGGTTTTTTTTGCAAGCTGCTGCGGATAATACCAGCGTAGCAGCTAAACAGTATTTTACTATGTTATTCATGTCAAGATAATTAATTGATTAATCAGATATGTTACAGCCCGAACCTTACACCGGCAGATACGATACGCAAAGCAGGATACTGACCGTTATCAAGGCCTCTCTCAAAAATATTCACACCTACAATATCCGGATCAAGTCCTGTGTACTTGGTGATCGTCAGCAGGTTTTGACCACTTACATAAAATCGGCACTCTTTAAACCCTACACGTTTCAGTGAGGACTGGCTGAGTGTATAACTGATTTCGATATTGCGTAAACGCAGGTAGCTTCCGCTTTCAAGCCAACGGTCACTCTGTGGCAGTACATTGTATTGAATGCCCCTGTCGGGCGCACCAATGGCAGCCCTTGGCCATTCAGTACTTTGGTTTTGTGCTGTCCATATCTGTGCCTCTTTTCTAAAATTGGTGTTTTGATCCATACGGTCCACATTGTAGCGTGGGCGGTTGTAGAGCTTATTACCTACCACAGCATACCATTGCATATTGAAACCGAAATTTTTATAGGTTGCATTTAGTATAAAACCAGCTTCCCAATTTGCCCAGGGGCTTCCTGCATAATACCTGTCTTTGTCCAGGTCAAGCACGCCATCATCATCTACATCCAGATAACGGATATCACCCGGCTGGCTCCAGGGTTGCAGCACTTCGCCTGTTTTTCCTTTGTGTGCATCAATCTCTCCCTGGTTTTGAAAGATACCATCCGTTTTCAGCACATACCATTCTCCAATGGCACGGCCCAATTGCGTACGGGCATCACCCAGTTGAGTATATTTGGTAGTTTCGTTACCAAAAGCAATTACTTCATTGCGTATAGTGGTAAAGTTTAGCGTGGCATCCCATTTAAAATCCTTTTTGGCTGTTGACCTGTAAGTTACTGCCAGTTCAAAACCACGGTTTTCCAATGTGGCTGCATTTACCGGTGGGTTACCACCCGCATTTCCGGTAGTACCACTGATCGGCAGATCAACCAGCACATCTTTTGACCTGGCGATAAAGTAATCAGCAGAAAAACTCAATGCATTATTAAACATTGCTGCTTCTAACCCGATATTGCTGGTGTTCTTACGTTCCCAACGCAGGTTACTGTTGGCCAGTTGTGTTACAATGCCTCCCACCTGTTCCACCTGGTTTGGTCCAAATACTGCACGGGGGAAAGGATTGATCTGTGCATAATACTGCCAGGGTTGTAAAAACTCTGAATTACCAAGTGAACCATACGATACACGCAGTTTCAGGTCATTGACTGTTTTTGATTTCCAAAAATCTTCTTTGGAGATACGCCATGCAATGGAGGCAGAAGGGAAGTTGCCCCAGCGATAATTTTCGCTGAAGAGAGAACTGCCATCCCGGCGGAATGTAAAGCTGGTCAGGTACCTGTCTTTATAAGCATAATTTACACGGCCTAAAAATCCAATGATATTCCATTTACGAACGTAGGGATCTTCTACGGTAGGTGTGCCTTCAATGGTAGTATACCGTGTTACAGGATTGTCAAATGTTTGGTTGCTGAAGCCACCTACAGCATTAATGCGGTGGTTGCCTGCTACTTTATCATAATTCAGCGTATGTTCAAATAGTTTGGAATCAAATTTACCTTCTGATCTGAAAGTAGCCAGCACATTGTTATTAGGCGATGGAGTACCTTGTCTTACTGTTCCGGGCAACCTGGTGCCTTCACCTTTATCATTTGTTTTTTCCAAACCAAAATTAAAACGATATACCAATCCATTCATGATGCGGAAATCGAGATAAGCATTACCACGGATCTTAAAATTATTTTGTTCAAACTGGTCTAAGCGCTGCAGTGCAGGCACATTGGCAGTAAGTGTACTTAAGTAAGCGTTATTTAAACCAATACCCCAGCCTTGCGGATTTTCTGGTGATTCATAACGGGTACCCTGAAGCGCTACTACCGGGGGCATCGTGATCATATCTACAAAAGGATTTACACCAACGCCGCCTGAAGCAACAGGATCTTCTTTTGTCCAGCTAAGCAACACATTTTGCCCGATGGTAAAGCGGCCGATCTTTGCACTGGTATTAACACGAAAACCTGTACGTGAAAAGTTATTGTCAATAACAGGTCCTTTATTACTAAAATGATTTCCACTTACAAAGAAGTTTACATTTTTGATAGCACCAGCAGCTGATAAATTATATTCACCTATTCCACCTGTACGTAAAAATTCTTTCTGCCAGTTGGTATTGATCGCCGGGTCAAAGTCTGTGGTGAGTGAAGTGGGTACATCTGCACCTGCAGCCTGGTAAAGGCTGGTGGCCAATGTGCGGTATTGATCTGCTTCCATCATATCATACCGGTTGTGTACTGATTGCACGCCCGCTTTAATATTACCCGAAATAACAACCGGACCCTTTCTGCCTTTTTTTGTAGTGATGATGATAACACCATTAGCTGCCCTGCTTCCATAGATTGCCGCAGCAGATGCATCTTTTAATATCTGGATCGATTCGATATCACTGGGATTAAAATCCGGTGTGGCATCTGAGTACATACCATCTATTATATACAAAGGATTGTTGTTGGCAAAAGTGCCAGCACCCCGGATATCAATTTTTGCGCCGCCACCTGGTGTACCTGAGTTACGTACAGTAACACCCGGTGTAAGACCTTGTATACTTTCCGCTACCGTATTGGCTGTATTGCGGTTAGCTGTTTTGGGATCAATTAAACCTACTGCACCAGTCAGGTCTTTTCTTCTCACAGATTGATACCCGATCACTACAACATCAGTGAGCATGCCATCTGCGGAGTCAAGTGTTTCGTTCACCGTTGTGCCTGTTACAGCAACTTCTCTTGCCCTGTAGCCAACAGAACTGATGGTGAGTACACTGCCCGAAGCAGCTTCAATACTAAAAGCGCCGTTGGCATCTGCCACCGCTGTTGTGTTGGTTCCTTTAACTGTGATAGTGGCGCCTGCAACCGGATCTCCGGAGGAAGACCTGACGGTGCCTGTGACTTTTTGCTGTGCAAACACAGCAGCACAAAGCAGCAAAGCAAGGAATGTGCAGAGTCCCTTTTGAACAAACTGGTGTCTCTTTTTCATTTGTAAGCAGTTTTAGTTTTAAATACAATGGTATTGATCACAACAAAAAAAATAAGTGCGGAACGGTAACCATTAAAGCCTGCGTTTGATTGTTGGTTCAATACCGGAAAGCATACCCGGGATTGACAAGTACTGCTATTGAAGAATTAATTGGCCTGCCCTTGCAGAAAAAATACAGCAGTTTTTAAAACATCATATAGCAAAACTTTTAAAAGCGGCAACCGTTCGTAAATCAAAAATCTTTTGAAGATCGAAGCATTTCGATTGTAAAGTAAATCCATATTATTTTGAACATTCATTCATCATGTTTCATAATTTTTACAAATTGTTACATTTTCTTACAGCTTTAATCACGATAACCAACGGAAATGTTTTCTTTGGGGAATGTTGTACCCGTTTTACTTAAAAAGTATAACCTTCGCAGTATGTTGTTTGTAAGATGGTTGAGTTACTATAGGTTGCCTGCGCTGATACTGGTAGCAGTAGTTGCTGTAAATAAATCAGCAGCCCAGCCATTTTTTTTTAGAAACTACCAGGTAGAAAGCGGTCTTTCAAACAATACCGTTTATTGCAGTGCACAGGACAGCAGCGGCTTTTTATGGTTTGGCACCAAGGATGGCGTAAACCGTTTTGATGGTTATCATTTCAAAGTGTTTAACATGCATGATAAGGGGCAGCCACTGGAAACAAATCTCATTGGAAGTATACTAACAGATAAAAAAAACAGGTTGTGGGTAGGTTGTCAAAAAGGGCTTTATCTTTTTGATCCGCTTAAAGAACGGATGATCCGGTTCCTTGATTCACTTACTGAAATAAATGCATTGCAGACAGATACAAAGGGCAGGTTGTGGTTTATCACCCGGCTTACAGTATGCTGTTATGATGTTGAAACAAAAAAACTAAAGTCCTTTCCATCATCAAGGTATTTTAATGCCAGTTCGCTTTGTCTTTCTGAAGAAGGGGATATTTGGGTGAGTACTTCTAACGGGTTATTACAGCAGTATAATGAAGCCACTGAAACCTTTACTACATTCAATTTATTTGCACACTCTCCCAAACCCGCCTCTTATTCAATTGTAAAGATCTATACAGCAGGAAAAGGTGTGTTATATGCTGGCACAACCAGCCAGGGACTTAAACGGTTTGATATCGCAGCGTCGGATTACACAGATGTACTCACATTGAATCCTGACAAAACCACCGTGTATGTACGGGATATAAAAAAATATGCTGACAATGAACTATGGCTGGCTACGGAGTCGGGTATTTTTATTTATAACACCATAGCGGAGACCTTTACCCAACTGAAAAAAAATTTAGCAGACCCTTATTCCCTTTCAGACAATGCAGTATATACCCTTTGTAAAGACAAAGAAGGTGGTATGTGGGCAGGAACCTATTTCGGCGGCATCAATTATTATTCAAAACAGTTTGCCGTTTTTCAAAAATATTTTCCCGGCAGTTCACCCAACAGCATCAGTGGCAGTGTAGTCAGGGAAATTTGTAAAGACAGCCTCGGAAATTTATGGATGGGAACAGAAGATGCCGGTCTGAATAAAATGAACCTGGCCAGTGGTGCTGTTACGCAGTATAAGCCATCCGGCAGCACTAACAGTATTGCTTACTCTAATATACATGGCCTCACCATCGCCGGGAATGAATTATGGATCGGCACATTTGAACATGGCCTGGATGTAATGGATATCAATACCGGTAAAATTAAAAAGCACTTTATTGCCGGACCGGGAAGCAATGAATTGAAAAGCAATTTTATTGTAAGCCTGCTGCACTCCAAAGCCGGGGATATCTATGCAGGCACCAGTAACTCCCTTTTTAAATTTAACTCAAGGACAAATGGATTTGAGCCGGTTGCCAGTCTCCCACCCTACACATTTGTTTCCTGCCTGATGGAGGATAGTGGAGGGAATATCTGGATCGGCACGCATGACCGGGGTCTATATTATTTTAATCCTGCAACAAAACAACAGGAGCATTTTGTAAACGAACCTTTCAATACTAATTGTTTGCCCAATAATACCATCAACGCCATTTATGAAGACAGTAAACAGGATCTTTGGCTGGCAACCGAAGGCGGGGGACTTTGCAAACTAAACAAGAACAGGAAACTGTTTACCGTATACACTGATAAAAAAGGCCTGCCGAGTAATTTTGTTTTTAAAATACTGGAAGACGACAGTCAGCATCTCTGGATAACCACTTCCAGGGGCCTGGTGAGTATGAACAGGGAAACGGAAAGCATAGCGGTGTATACAAAGGCCAATGGTTTGCTTAACAATCAATTCAACTACAACTCGGGTTATAAGGATCAGAATGGCCAATTGTATTTTGGAAGTGTAAAAGGCATGATCAGTTTCAGACCGGATAACTTTTTTACCAGCAATTTGATTCCGCCCGTCTATATTACCGGCCTGCAGGTAGATAATAAAGAGTTTGATTTGATAAGTGACAGCGCTCTCATCAGCAAATCCGTGCTATACACAGATAATATAACGCTTCCGTATAACCGCTCTTCTATCAGCATTGATTTTGCTGCACTCAGTTTTATATCGCCTGAAATGACTTCCTACAGGTACATGATGAAGGGACTGGGTAATGAATGGACAGAAGTAAAACCCAACAGGAAATTATATTTTACCAGTCTTTCTCCGGGCGACTATATTTTTAAAATCAAAGCGGGCATCAATGGTAACTGGGGACAGGAAAAACAATTAGAGATCACCATTCTTCCTCCCTGGTGGTTATCAACCTGGGCGTATATTATTTATGCGGCCATTGTTGTTACCATTGGTTATTATCTATTAAAAACTTATCACATTATATCTGAAGACAAAAAAGAAAAAGAAATCTATGAAGCTAAAATTGATTTCTTTACCAACATAGCCCATGAAATAAGAACACCGCTGACATTGATAAAAGGGCCTGTTGAAAATTTACGGGAACAGGCAGTTGAAGTTCCCTCTATTGAAGAAGATGTAGCTACCTTAGAAAGAAACAGCAACCGGCTTATTGCGCTCATCACACAGATACTGGATTTCAGGCAAACAGAAACAAAAGGATTCAGCATTGATTTTGCAAAAGTAAATATCAGTGCCCTGCTCAAAGAAAACCACCTTAACTTTTCCTTACTGGCAAAAAAGAAACAGCTAAACTATACTATCAGTGTTCCACCGGCAGACGTTTTTGCAATGGCGGATGAAGAAGCACTAAACAAGATCTTCAGCAACCTCATCAATAACGCCGTTAAATACGCACAGCACCGGGTAGAGATCCGCCTGCTTCCTTTGGAAAACCATCCCGGCAATGTGATCATAGAAATTGAAAATGACGGTTTGCTGATACCCGACAGTATGAGTGAAAAAATATTTGAACCTTTTTACCGGATGAAGGAAGCTACCAAACAACAAGGCACGGGAATTGGACTGGCATTGGCAAAGTCACTAACGGAACTGCATAAAGGCAACCTGTATGTAAAAACACCCAATAACGGGGTAAATGTATTTGTATTAAGCCTGCCAGTAAAACCACTGAACCTTAAAAAACAGGACTACTTATAAAATAAATGATATGCTGCCATTGATAATGCTGGTTGATGATAACGAAGAAATACTGGACTTCCTGGACAGGATACTGCAAAAAAAGTATGCCATTATAAGAGCAACAGATGGAGTACAGGCGTTGAAACTACTGGAAACAGAAGCTGTGCAATTGATCGTAAGCGATGTGATGATGCCGGGCATGGATGGTTTTGAACTCTGCAAGACTATTAAATCAAACCTGGAGTATTCTCATATTCCTGTTATCCTGCTCACGGCAAAAAACACCATCCAGTCAAAAGTGCAGGGCCTTGAGCTGGGAGCTGATGCCTATATTGAAAAGCCATTTTCAAAGGAGCACCTGATGGCGCAAATAGCCAGCCTGCTGGCCAACCGCAATCATATACGGGAATTTTATGCCAGTTCACCGCTGGTACATATCCGCAGCATGGCACATACAAAAGAAGATGAACAGTTCTTAGAAAAATTACATGTGGCCATTTGCAAAAACCTGGAAGACACCGACATGGATGTAGAGAAACTTGCCAGGGCCATGAACATGAGCCGCATTACTTTGTACCGGAAAATAAAAGCTATTTCTGTATTAACACCGCTGGAAGTCATTACCATCACCCGGTTAAAAAAAGCTGCGGAGTTGCTGGCAGAAGGAAATTATAAGATGTATGAAATTGCAGACCGGGTAGGCTTTAGTTCTCAAAGCAATTTTACCAGGAGTTTTCAAAAGCAGTTTGGGATTACACCAAGTGAGTATTTACATTCCAAGCAGCAGGAACGCAGGATATAAACTTGTTTTATAACCTGTCTCCAAAAATAACAGCATGAAAAAAATGGCCCCATCGTTTTTATAGAAGATGATATTGATGACCAGGAAATTTTAACGGATAAATTTAAAGAACTCAATTACCCAAACGAGCTGATATTATTACATGATTGAGAATAGCATGCTAAAAATTATTGAATATTGGCAAGTAGGTGAATACCCGGAGTACATTAAAAATGTTCAATAGTAAAACATGAAAATTTACAGTTGAAATTGAAAAGAGAGTATTAAGTCGTAACCCATACCTCCTGCTTATAGCGCCTGGTGAGATTAAAAAAATATGATCTTTCAAAAAAATGCTATTTAATACACCGTATTTTTACGGCCGTTTCTGTAGTTTTACGGTTATGGAAGAAATTGAACTCAATCAAAAGAGAGGTATTGATACAGTCTGCATTGAAAACAAGTATAAATTTCCTGTCTATATAACCATCAGCTCAGAAACAAGCACTGATCTATCAGTATGCCTGGAATTCTTAAATCTAAATCAAGACAATTTTACGATCCTTACAAACCTCACAAAAGAAAACAGACCCATAAAGATCAGTTCCTTGATCATTGAGCAAAAGCAGTTCAACATTTCTCATATCCTGATAAGAAATGTAGAAACGGACAGCGAATTCAAAATGAACTGGGATTGTTTATCCTACATCGGTGCTGTGCCGGTTGTGTAAAATGGGGCAGGTATCGCAAAGTCTAACTCAACGCCGATGCAAAAACGTTTTTTGGCCGGTTTAGTGCTCATATATAAAACAAATGATTTCTAAGGTTTGTCCTGGGATTTTCGGTCTTCACTCAGCAAATCATTTTTAGCCCGTTATTCAAATCATTAAAAATAACGGCGAAAAATTTAAAAGTATTTTTGCATTGGGAAGCGGTACTGCCAATCCCCGCCCAATAAATCCTGCTGCAAAGTGGGGTTTATTGTTTCCAGTCTAATTGTCGTATGACTACCGTGAGAGACTTCCGAAGTTTTTAAAACTTCGGAAGTTTTATCAACCTAACTATTGCAATCCCGTAAATGAGTAGCTCTGCCCTGGCACCTACGATATAGGCTAAAAAGCGGGGATTGTAGAAGTTTTTTATTAATTGTACACCGAATGCAGTTAATGAAATACGAAGCTTGTAAATTGCTTTAACCAGGTTTCATCCTTAAAGTTTTGTCACTGCTTGCAAACAAGATATATTCCTTTAAAGGAGGGTGAGCCTGGTTATCTTTTACCCTGTTTCAATTGTATCTATCTCCTTCATCAACCTGTCTGTTTCAGTAAGGGCGACAATTAATTTTTGATATCGCAGTATGTCTTCAAACTGCAGCACACGGCCCTTTCTGTCTTTCAACCATTTTTGTGCAGGTGGCAGCCGCCAATATAAAACTCCCAGGCAATGGCGGGCACGTTAGCAAAATACTGTGTATCGTTGATGTACACATGGCCTACTACTGCGTCAAAGACTTCCGAAGTTTTTAAAACCTGAAAGCCCCGCTTCGCAACGCTGTCAGCTTTCAGGAACTGAAATCATCGTTCTATCTCAGGTATTGAATTCTTCATCTTAATCTAAACTTTAAGGTCGCTACCAATTGTGGTAACGACCTGTTAAGAGGGATTTTCTATAGGACTAATACGGTTTTATGATTTGTCCGGTGTTTGCACCGAACACACTTTTCCTAAAGCCAAATTCAAGCTGCTTCATTGTTACAGGCAATTCGCCAGGGAAGAAAGGAAAGTATTGTGGTGAATTTTCAATTACAGTGGGACTTACTGCATTGATGCGAATACCGTTTTCCAACTCAATTGCTGCTCCCCGTACGAACCCTTCTACAGCTGCATTAGCTGCAGATGCATTGGCAAAGTTCTTTTGCGGTTCGTGGGTGAGGGCACCTGAGATCAATGTGAATGAACCTTTTGGTTTGATGTAATGCTGACCAATCAAAACCAGGTTTATTTGTCCCATCATCTTGCCTTCAACACCGATACGGAAAGTTTCATCATTCAGGTTTTTCCAAGGACCCACATAAGTGGGGCCGGCCGTACAAATCAAGGCATCAAATGCACCTGTTTTTTTATACATCTTTTCAATTGCTACAGGTGATGTTATATCTACCTGGATAACTGAATTGTTTCTGTCTGCACGAATAATTTCATGCTCTTTTTCAAATGCGTTGGACAAATAAGTCCCCATAGTGCCAGAGGCACCAACGATTACAATTTTCATACTTATTGTTTTATTACTGAGTATTAAATAATTATTTAGCGTAAGACTGCTTTTTTGTTTTGTAGGAATTATCCACAATTACGGATATGTAAAACCGCCACCGGTACAGAATAAATGTGATTATAAAAACGGAGATTAAACCGGGAACACTTGCTTCTAAACCAAAGTTGCCGCCAGTGAGCCACTCAGGAGCGTTATTAAAAACCGCTTTTAATAAACTTGCCTGCTCATTACCGCTAACACCGAACCCCAACAAAGTACCTTGTACCCAATTTGACATGAAATGAAAAGCTATCGGCGTGATGAGACTATTGGTTCTTACATAAGCAAATCCAAACATTATGGACGCGGTAAAAATATTGATGTAAGCCAGTATCTTAATGTTACCTGTCATCCCGGGATTGCCAATATGCGTTAGCAAAAAATAACCTGCAATTATCAATTGAGCAACCCATAACCCGGTGCTTTTTCTGAGGCGTTGAAAAATGAAACCTCTGAAAAGAAATTCTTCTGCAATAGCCACGGAAATAAACCCTGCTGAAATTTTTAAAAGGGAAGACATATCCATATTTCCCTGCTGCCAATGAACCGACCCACTAAGTGTCAGAATTATTGCAGGCACTAACATCAGGATAGCGCCAGCCACAAAGCCTAATAACATGTTTTTAAGCAGATCAAGGTTTAGCTTTCCGAACAGCTCACTCATTGGCTTTTTCCGCATTGCCTGCAAAATCCAAGTGACAGCAATTACTACCAAAGCTTGCTGAGTTATTGTTACTTCAAAGGCATATTGCTGTGATAGAAGTATCAAAGGAAATGTGAGTGATGCCAGCACCAGAAAGAAAATAGCGATCCACCAAACATTTCTGAGCTGGTTTTGTGAATTCAAAAAAAACTTCATTGCGTTTAATATAGAATTAGGTATGTAATGAATATTTTATCCCTGCTTTTGTTTTGTTGTTTTTTTACCTGGTCTTGAAACCTGTACACTGATATTCAACATTCTGTTATACCTGTCTACATTTTGGGACACATTAACTAATCCGTAGCCATAGCGAACATCCAATGTGAGGATTGATTGCTTTAAGTTGAAGTTGTAACCAGCGCCTGCCTGAAAGCCCCAATCCCAGCGTTTAAAATCTGCCGGAGAATTACCAAACGAAAGCTTTGTTATTGTTTCAGCCGTTGAATTTGTTCCATATATTTTCATACGACCGCCTGCGTTGTAACCCGCATAGGGACCTGCGTTCAAATATAACTTGTTGATGTGTAAGCGAGCTAACACTGGCATCTCTAAACTGTTTATCCGTAATGTTGATTTTGCACCGGTGAGAGGGTTGTTTTCTTTTAGTGTACCACCTTTTATAGCAAAATAGATTTCGGGAACAATGGAAAACATCGGTGTAATGCCAGCTTGGTAAGAAAAACCTGCCTGCAAGCCCTGATAGTTTTTCTTATAAGAACTGAGTCCGGCATTCGCCTTACCGTAGTTGAAATTTGTTGTGAGCGAATTGATGGCGATACTAAACCTGCTTTTCTGTGCATATGAGTTGAAAGCCATGGAAACTAATAGCGTAAATACAACTACTGATTTTACTGATTTGTTTTTTGATTGCATGATTGTTTGTTTTTATATTTTTAAATTTCTGGTTGTTCCCATTTTTAATGGGCAATATTTTACCAGCCCACATCGTAGGAATTTTTTTAAGTAAACCTTTGTGATTTTTTTAAAAGGCTATCCTCAAATGAAATGGCAGCGTTTGAATTAATAAGACAAAGCTACTACCATGAACCGCCCAGGTGGCAGGACGATTTGTAATTAGAATGGTACTATTGTCAAGTTGTTTAATAAATCTGTTGGGTGCTGATCATCCGCCCACTGCATTACTACTTTA
>ENA-UOWO01002561-UOWO01002561.1-activated-sludge-metagenome-genome-assembly--contig:-NODE-2561-length-22309-cov-6.943965_pt1 | contig 22309 bp, 25 predicted proteins | sample MGYA00238148_ERZ761564 | MGnify/ENA primary metagenome ERZ761564 (study PRJEB28885, sample SAMN05720194) | activated sludge metagenome | isolation source: Anaerobic digester | place: USA... | reverse complement strand
AGGGGTATTTATCGTAATTTTTTCAGCTCTGCGACGTTGTCTGGGTGGTCGTTGCTTTTTTTCGTCAGGTATAGCCGATGCATTTATAGCCTGCTGGTCAAGAATTTTATAAACAAGTTCTTCTTTTTTCAGCATGTCGGTTCTTACAAGTCCAAGGTCACGTGCTATAAGTTTAAGCTCAGGTAACAGCTTTTCGTTAAGTTGATTAATGTCGTACATTAAAAATATGTTTAAATGATAAAATAAAAATTTTCTTTTGTGGGTAAATCTTAATCTCTACGAGGAGAATCCAACATTTCAGTGCAATGATAATAAAAATAATAATACGATTAAAAAAAATGAAAATTATTAGCCCTAATAAAATGTTAAAAACATTTCAAGCGATTTGTTGTTTAGCTAAAGCAACCTTTTTATGAAGAAAAGCGTTTTATAAATGTGTGTAAAATCGAAATGAAATGCGTCAGTTAAAGATAGTTAAGCAAGTTACTAACCGCGATACGCCTGCGTTCGAGAAATATCTTCAGGAAATCGGACGAAAAGTGATGATTACACCGGAAGAAGAGATAGAACTTGCGCGCAAAATAAAAATGGGCGACAGAGCAGCTTTGGAGAAACTGGTAACCTCCAACCTCCGTTTTGTTGTTTCCGTGGCAAAGCAGTATCAAAATCAGGGATTGAGCCTACAGGATCTTGTAAACGAAGGCAATCTGGGCCTTATTAAGGCTGCCTTACGTTTCGACGAAACACGCGGTTTTAAGTTTATTTCTTATGCTGTATGGTGGATAAGACAATCAATTCTGCATTCTCTTGCCGAGCAGGGACGTATGGTACGGTTGCCTTTGAATAAGATTGGTGCCATCAATAAAATTCACACAATTAGCTCAAAGCTTGAACAGCAGTTCCAAAGGGAGCCTACCGCTGAAGAGATTGCCGAAGAAATAGAAATGACTGCGTACGAGATAAAAGACAACCTGAAGAATAATGTCCGCCATGTGTCGATGGATGCTCCTGTGGGGTCTGATCCTGATGATGGAACATTGGCAGATCTTATTGATATTAATACCGATAATCCACCCGATTATTCTCTGCTGAAAGAATCGTTAATGCGTGAAATCAACAGCACATTGAGTGTATTGGGAAAGCGGGAGTCAGAAATCCTGAAAATGTATTATGGATTGGGTGGAGAACATGCAAAAACACTTGATGAAATTGCCGAATATTTCTGTCTGACACGTGAACGCGTACGGCAGATTAAAGATGCCTCAATCCGGCGCCTGAAACAATCCACAAAGCATAAAAAGCTGAAATACTACAATTTGTAAAAAATTGCCAGAATTATTCACTATTTGTTTTTTGCTGAATAATCATTATTACCTTTATTGCATAAAATTGGTATGTTTATGAGTGTAATTGTTGCTCCTTCGATGTTGTCGGCAAACTTTCTGAACCTCTCGTCCGATATTGATATGATCAACCACAGCAAAGCCGACTGGTTTCATCTCGATGTTATGGATGGTGTGTTTGTCCCGAACCTTTCGTTTGGGCTTCCTGTGGTTAAGGCTATTAAAAAAGAGGCGCACAAACCCCTCGATGTGCATCTGATGATTGTGTCGCCCGAAAAATATATTCAGGCCTTTCGTGATGCAGGTGCCGATATCCTTACGGTTCATGTTGAAGCCTGTACACACCTGCACCGCACTATTCAGGAGATTAAAAATGCAGGAATGAAAGCAGGCGTCTCATTAAATCCACATACACCGGTTCAGATGCTCGAAAATGTGATTGCCGATATCGATCTGGTGCTGGTGATGTCTGTAAATCCCGGCTTTGGCGGGCAAAGTTTTATTCAGTCGACCTACCGCAAGCTGGAATTGTTATCGGAGTTAAAGCAATTCGACAACCCTGATTTAATTATTGAAGTGGATGGCGGCGTTACCCTCGAAAATGCTCCCGAACTTGTGAAAGCCGGTGTAAATGCACTGGTGGCAGGTAACACTGTGTTTGCATCGAAAAATCCGGTCGAAACCATTCGGCAACTGAAGCTGGTGGGATAATTTTTTGGGTAATGCAAGCAATAAAAGATAACGGGTTTCTGGACTTCTGACTTCTGGACTTCTGACTTCTGACTTCTGACTTCTGTATTCTGACTCCTGTATTCTGACTCCTGTATTCACCCTAACTACTTCCCGTTCAAAAAATCCTCAAGATAGGCATACCTTTCGGTAAGTTTACCGCGGCTGCAAATGGTTCCCCGCATAATAATGCCCTTTTCGTCTTTGCCTACAATAGCCGGAATTACTTCCTCGATAAAGCGTGCCCCAAACTCACCTGAAGCATCGCGGGGCAGTTCGCCGGGCAGGTTATCAACAGCCATCACTGTGACGTTATTCTTATCGAAGGCAGCACATTCTTTTTCGGTTTTCGGATTGTATCCATAGAAAGGCTCCTTTATGGTTGAAGCGCGCAGCGTGGAAGGTATCGGGTCAATAAGGTCGCAACTTACATCGGCAATCAGCTTAATGCGAAAATCCGGAGCGTGGTAATCGGCAGGTTTTAAAAAAGCTGGTGAATTCTGATCCCAGAAATGGCAGGGGATCCAGATATCGGTTACTTTCGAGAAAGGAGAAAATGTCGATACAAATTCTGCCGGATGTTTGAAAAAGTAAGGAAAATCTTTCCAGCCGCCGTCTTTGTGTTCCACATACTCATCAGCATCGATCTGACAAATTACAGGTTCGTTAAACTGTTGGGTTAGAAATTCTTTTGCCGTAACCATTTTTAATTTCAGTCCCGAAAGTGTTTCCATGGCTCCCATGCCAACGCGACCTTTGCCCGTAATGAGAATTTTTAGATTTTTAGCCAGTTTCACATGTTTCAGTTCACCGATCATTTCGTTACGGTCGAAACAATCTACGGCACGCTTCAGCTGGTAGTCTCCGGTGCGCAACCCCCATCCCAGCATTGCGTTATACGCACCCACTATTCCGGCCCAGCGGCCAAATGCTACTACCCGGGCTCCGTTTTCGTATGTCAGGCATTCATGGTCGACCATGGTAATATGGTTTTTTACCAACGCTTGAAGCAGTGGGCGGTTGTAGCTTTGTTTCTTGTGAGTGTGCGAGAAAAAATGGTATTGCTTGTTTGGTATCAGTTCCGGTATATGCACTTCCTTAACTCCCATCAGAACGTCGCAATCCGACATATCATCAGCCATGGCTATGCCTTTTTCGAGATATTCATTATCGGTAAAGCAGCGCAGTGTGCTTTTTTGAACCACAAATTCTGCTTCCGGAAAATGCTTCATTGCTTGTAGAACATTTTCAGGTGTCAACACTACTCTTCTGTCGGGTGGAGTTTTGGTTTCTTTCAGTATACCGATACGGATTTTTGTTGCCATATACGAAATTTTTAAGTTCAGGGTGGTAAAAATACAATTTTTAGGTCGAAAACCTGCATAATTTGTGCAACATCAAAGATTTTCTTGCAAAAGCGGTGCAATTTTTGTATATTTGCAGCCTTGTTTGGGGCTGACATGGTATTGACAGCAGATGAGGTGATTGTGTAAGCATGCCGGGCTAGGTGGATTAACCCGTTAAACTGATCCGCGACCAAACAAATGGCGCAGATAACTTTGCTCTTGCAGCTTAATTTTACGACAGTAAAATGAGCCTAATTCCGACACAAGGTGTTGGAGCGGGACATCTCCCGGATGGACAGACCCGGTTCCGGTTCGACAAGGAGGTGGCAGAAATTCCGGGGTGGTTGTGGTAAGCTTCGTTACCACAGCGAGAAACAGAAGATACGGAGTTGTTTTGGATGCCTGTTTTCGCGACAATTCCCGACAATCAATAACAGGATACGCATGTAGAAAGCCCTTTTGTCTCCTGTTTGGACGCGGGTTCGATCCCCGCCAGCTCCACAAACTCAGGAAAACCCTCACGCTTCGGTGTGAGGTTTTTTTATCCCTTTATTACATTGTTCGACCATAATTCTTGTAAAAACTTTTCGACCGGCATAATTTCTATGTTGTCAATTTTACGGTAATAAGGATCTTTGCTGACAACAATCAATCGTTTTACATCATATTCCGAAGCAAATTGCCTGAGGCCTTTTACATGTTTTGCCTGTATGTTTTCATTCGATTTTACTTCGATGGCTATTTCGCCATCACCCAGAATAAAATCAACTTCAATTTGAGTTGCAGTCCGCCAGTAACTAATGTTGTAATGTAAACCGGAATACCTGCTATGTGCATAGAGTTCAAGATAAATGAATTGCTCCAAAGCTTTACCGTATGCCTCGCTTTTTTCGGCTAAATGATTTTGGTTTAATAAATAGTTGGCAACCGCAATGTCGAAAAAATAAAATTTGGGTGAAGCAACAACCCTTCTTTTGGCTCTCAGCGTAAAAGCCGGAACGAATCGACCAATTAATGTATCTTCGAGTATGCCGAAATATTCTTTAACCGTTACCGAGCTAACGCCACAATCAGTTGCAATATTTGAATAATTTACCAATTCAGCATTCGAGAATGCTGCACTTTCGAGGAATTTTGTAAACGCTGACACGTTTCTCAACCGAGCCTCCGAAATGATCTCATCGCGCAAATATGAACCAATATATGCACCCAATAAACGTTTCGGATTTTCAGATAAATAATGACGGGGCAAAGCTCCCCGATTCAAAATTTTGTTAAGATCGAAATTGTGAATTTCGGGATAAACCAGTGGATATAATTCGTAACGCAATGCCCTGCCACCTAGTAAATTAACGCCGGAACGAATAATTTTACGTGGACTGGAGCCGCTCAAAATAAACTGAGTCCCTTTATTAACTATTAACCAATGTACCTCATTAAGCAACTCGGGAATCCTTTGAATCTCGTCAATTATTATTGGCTTTTCAGTTGGGTTGGCCTCAACAATTTCTCGTAGCAAATTTGAGTTTTGGCTGAATCTTAGGAATTCGGAGTTTAGCAACAAATCAATATACATTGAATCGGGAAACATCATTTTCAGAAGTGTGGTTTTTCCTGTTTGTCGTGCTCCCCATAAAAAAGCCGATTCTTTGCCAATCCCTTCAAATATTTGCCTTCGTAAATACATGTAAAATTAAAGTATATGTTAATAAAAACAATGTAAATTTAAAGTAACAAATTGAATTATCCAAAAATATTTTTCGATTTGTATGAATCTCCTCTCCAGCCGAGTCATTCAGAGAGGACTCAACTGGAATAGGGATGCTGTAAATTGATAAGTTTTTTTTCTTCCATGCGATGATAACCGTATCGTTTTACGGTTTGGGCCATTGATGTTGCGGCATAAAGAAACAATACTGACAAAATAAATAATCGTTACATAATTCCTTAGTTTTTGATTATACGTTGGTTAAAGACATTATCGTTTGTTCGTATTTGCAGGAGATAGGTTCCGTTAACAAGCCGGCTTAAATGTAATGGAGTGTTGTTGCTACGTGTTTTATCTGAATAGAGGAGTTGTCCCATGAGATTGTAGACACTGATGTCGTAGTTGCCTTCTATAGCGGGAAGATCAACATTAATAAGGTCTGTAAAGGGGTTAGGGTAAACTCTAAGCGACTTTTTTCCGATATGCGATGAAATGCCGTTAAACTTGTTGTAATAGTTCAGACAGGAATCTTCAGCATAAATTATTGTGTCATTATTTATTGAAACGATTGCTAGATTTATTATTACACTTCCATCATAGTAACATTGGCAACTTGTTTGCATTTCTTCTAAAATTGTAAGCTCATATAAATCAGAACCAGTCCCGATGAAATCTAAATAACGTCCATGACTATAATTAGTATTTGTTGATAATTCGCCTGCAAAACAATTATTCTCAACACGCCGTATTCTATATGAACTTATAGGCACATTGCTATACATAAAAACAGAATAAGGTGTATATGCGGTTCCGGCACCGGATAGATAACCTACGTCCCAATTTAGAATTGTATCTAAATAATACGAATTAACACAATGTTCAAAAACAGGCATTTGCCAAGTTACCGTATCGCCATGCTGAATATCGTAGCTGAACGATAGTACAAATTCATTTATGTCGGCATTGTAAAAATAGATGTCACCACCGTCCTGATAAGTAAACCTATCGGGCATCTTTACTGGCTCGAAACCGAGCCAGTAGTGGCGTTCGACTTCTAATTTACGGCAGTTAAACCCGTGAAAAAGAGTATCTTTTGCCGACCGCACATACCAGTATTGTGCATAAATGTTGTTCGTGCCCATGTTGGCTGTTTCGTACAACCATACAGCCCCAACTGGCGCCCACTCCCATTCCCAGTCTTTGGTGCCATGCTGAGAAAAACCGGCATTGCCGGAACAAACTGTGGCAATCAATAATAGTAAGTTACTTAAGTATCTCATGCTTCCTTAGCTTTGCATTTAACTTTAATCAATCACGCCTGTTTGTTATTAGAATAGTATGTATAGTTTACTTGAGTGAATGCTGTTACACTAAGGCTCAGGAGTAAAGCAAACAAAATTTTTCTTTTCATAATTAAACCTATAATTTATTTATACATAAAATATTAATTCTAATTGGAAATTTTGGCCCACACCAATTTGAAGGATAAGGTTCATCACCCATTTGAGGTCCAATAAGATGATTAGCCCAATCCCATTCTACTTCTACATTAAGCCCATTCCTTTTGTATTTATTTTGAATTTTATTTCCGATAACAAATGTATCATTTGGCATATCATCAAGAACAATATAAACTTCTTCATCGCAAGCACAGGTATCATAATCATCACCAAAATAAACTATGGTTGCTGCTTGTGGGTTTTCGCACTGCGGCAATTTATTGCAAGCACTGGCGTAAAAAATAAAAATTGCGAACAGAAATGCGATTTCAACAAAAATTAGTGTTTTTTTCATAATTATAGAGAATTAACAGTTATTATATCTCTCATAAACAAACCTTATAGACAAAGGTATGATTTCCATTTATTTATTTATTTATTACAAATAAAACTAAAAATATTTTCGTTAATCGACCACACATCTGTGAAACTAATTAGACTAACTAAAAAACTGAGTCAATTATTTTAAAGAATCTCATAATGCACATTTCCCCAACTATCCCTTATTTAACACAACCATATTCGCCCCAATATAGCCAAAACACCCATAATACAGGTAAGGCGGGTGATGCGGAAAGTTGCTACTATTTTTCATGTATTATTGCTATTATTTTTGAGTGCGTTTTACTGCTGTGCTCATACAGTAAAAGCCTTGCTATTACTATGTAATATTCATTAAGCTTCTCTTAAATTATTACCAAATTATCTTATAAATATCATACAAATATTATCTAAGTATTATCCAAATGTCGTTCAAGTATCGTTCAGGTGTCACCCAGGACTTTCCTGAGTTTCGCTTTTTATTGATGATAACAGCAAACAACGGTAAATAACAACAATTAATACGGCTAATACCACTTAACGGAAAGCGCTTTAAACGAGTGATGTAGATTTACAACAAAAAGACCATGAATAAACAAATGATTACCCCCAACCAAATGTGCCGGCAAAATATCATAGGTGTAAAAGTGATTCCGGAAAACCGACAGTTTACAGATCTGGTGCATGGGTTTACGACACGGCAAATCAAGAGAACAAATTACCTAAAGGTCTGCTGGATGTGTGGTAAAGTCTATGAGAGCAAACGCTATGATTCGTATGCCTGTTCGCCCCAGTGTGGAAGTAACATTGCCTATGCTTTGAAACGCGGGCACAGACCACCGGCAAATATGGACCGGTTAACAAAAGAAAAACGAGTGAAAGATTTATTGGATCGCTTCGGATATGAGTAACGCCGATTGTAAATCTGTTTTAGTCTAATCGGCACTTTGTTTTATTTGACTAAACATCTTTATCACCGGTATAAATAAAAAAATGTCCTTTTCAGGGCATTTTTCATAAAGTAAAGGTGGAAACTTACAGCTCCTTTTTGTCGAGCTTAATCAACAGATAAACTATTCCACAGGTTAGTATTAAAGCGAGTGCTTGTACCCAGCCGGCATTTTGCTGTTTCTCTTTTGCATAGGGGTTTTCATGGATGATCTTCTCCACCGGTATTTCTTTTACGTGAACAATGGTGTCCGGTTTTTGGACTGCCTCGATGTACACCGTATCGCGAACCTGATGGATCCGCACTGTGAGCTTTTCCTTTTCGATGGTGACGGTATCTTTCAGCCGGCTGAAATGAACCAGGGTGTCAATCCTTACTTCCGGGATCAGGGTAGTATCCTGTATGCGGATGGTGTCCTTCGTCGCCAATTCCGGATGTAAGGCAACCAGTCTGTGTAAGCGCTTTTCTGCAGAGCATGAAGAAAACAACATTGCAACTACCAATAAACACAGAAGTTTACATTTCCATGTCAGATGTCTGAAGTCAAAAGTCAAATGTGATATGTTGTACATCGGAGACAAAATAATTCAGCTAAGAAAGTTGCGTAATCTTTCTCAAACAGACCTTGCCCAAAAGGTTGAAGCATCAAGAACCATTATTGGCAACTATGAACGAAATGAAAATACTCCATCCATTGAGATGATTATAAAAATTTCAAAGGTTTTTAATGTGTCGGTAGATTATATCATTGGTGAAGGCGTACTTTCACAATATGACAAGGAAGTTTTAAAACGGATTGATGATATTGAAAAACTCGATGACGAGACAAAAAACAAAATGTTTTTTCTGATTGATAACATAATTCAAAACTTCAAAACGAAACAGGCTTTCGCTAAATAAAAAAAGCCCCGTTTCCGGAGCTTGATTTTATTCACGCTTTTTTTCTGATGTTGCATTTCACTTTACTATTTAACTCTTAAATATTAATTTTTATTTTTCGCTCTTTGGTATCTGGTTGTGTGCTTTGCCATTTTGATCCTTGCCATTTTATAATAAGACAAGACTTGTCAAAATAACAAGTATCAATACAATCTCCTGAAGAAGCCGCCGGACATAAATCATCCTCTTCTATCTCCATTACTTTTCCGGTAAGGTAATTCTTAACAACAATAAAGTTCTTTTGGTCTTCAGGTAAATAAGCTATCAAATTGTCTTTAGTGTCAAGTGCAAGAGTAAAAATATATGTTTGTTCTTCTACTTTGGAACTTAAAGGCAGAACAACAGAATATTTACAGTTCATTCCACAACCTTGTTGTAAAATAATAAAATCATTGCTTGATTCTAGCAAATAAAGAGGCCCACTACCACTAATATCAAAAGTATCTTTACTAATGTTTTTAATTTGCCTGTTTCCCCATTCTATTTTGTACTGAAATTCATTTATGTAAATTAATTTATAATAGCTGCCATTTGGTAAATTCACAGGCTTAGTCGTGTCGGCAATCTCTATGAACAACCCTTTGTTATTAAACTCATATCCTTTGTTACTCCATGAGCAACCCATAAAAATAACGAGAATATTTAAAAATATTAAAGTTTTCATAAATAGGATTATTTTAACTTCCAAAGGCCTTTAATGCCTTGAACAGAAATTGAAAGATTTATCTTTTGCATACCTGGATTTTTATCATATATTGTTGAGCTCTGCGAATTATAAAAAATAACTCCCTGACCGACATTACTATTTCCATAATATGCTTTCACGGCAGCTCCAACACTGTTTGTCCATGCGGTGTTTTCCTTTGTACTTTTATTATAATAGTTTTGTGGGTTTGTAAATACATCATAATTGGGGTCTCCGATTTTTGTAGCATCGTAGAACCTATTTACTATTCCTGAATATGTCCCATTTGCTTTTTCATAAGTTCCATCTGGTAAGCTATGCCTATTTACTATTGATTCCGCCACAATGGATTTTGCATTATTGTCTCCACTTCTCATTTCTGCATATGTAGTTCTTGCTATAATTCCAATGTCACTATTCATTGTTATTTCTTTAAAACTTGGTTCTGGAACCATATTGAGATCATTTGGATCAATTTCAAAACCATCTTGTACAAAAAATCTATCGGGTGTTTCAGTCTCTACTCTGTCTACCAAATTTCCATTTTGATCAAAATAGTAATCATCAATTATATCCAGCGCCCCCGTCGGATCCACTCTATTCATTGGATTATTCTGGCAATAACTATACGGACTTACCCAGCTTCTTTCACTTGCCATTGGGTCAACACTCAACCAACTACTCAAATCGCTATCATAATACCTTGCTCCAAAATAGCTGTACCCCGTTTCATTGTCCAACTCTTTTGCCGAAAACTTATAGCGCGAATGGTACAATAACCATTTGCAGTGTTTTCTAACTAAATCCATACATAAGGCAACTGCAAAATGGTATTTCCTTTTCTAAATTCCTCTCTTAGTGTTTCTATTGGCTTGTATTTGTTTTGTTTCCACCAATCAAAATACATTTTTTTAATATTGACCATATCTTTGGGCGTTAATGGCTCTAATATCGGTTTATTATTACTGTCTTGTTTAACAATAATTCCATTGTTGTAAATTCTGTACGGTTTTGTCAACTCTGACCAATGCATCCAGTCTTCTTCATCATTCCAAGTTTTATTGACTGTTTCGACGCTGTCTTTTGATAAAATATAATCTACCAAATAGGCAAATCTAATACCCTTTTGATTTAAATGATAATTACCAATATCCGAAGTAATTGGATTCTGAAACCCAATAAATGAAATTTCCAATATATCTATGCTATCAATTAGACAGGGAATTATTTTTTTGTTCAAAAATAATGCTTCTTCGTAGGTTATGGAAGAAAGTGATTTTTCCGACAAACTGCAATCACAAGCATTTGGCCCATTACAAGAAAATAAGCCCATAAACAGCAATAATAAACATTTACTAATTTTCATAATTACTCTTTTCTAATTGGAATTATTATAGGAGGCGCAACATAAGTTGCATTTCTTTGCATTACATAAGGGTCAAATTTCAGATCGGGGAAAGACAGCTCAGGTGAAGATACAGTCGAAGAGCTTGGACTTCTGAAATATGCTCTACTCGTAGGATTTCCTTTCGCGTCAATAACATAGTAACCTGGGGCAGTCGGGTGATTCTCAGAAATACCAGCCTGCCCCATTTTTCCTATTACAGTTGCTGTATTCCCATTTTTATCAACTGTTTGAACAATCGCGGAGTGTTCGATATTCTCGCCCATGTCATATCTGCCATTTCCATTTGCGTCTGTGTAATAAATCACTCTATCCCCTTTTTGATTAGGATCATTTGCACCTAATTGTGTATAACTGCTCATATTATTATCGGGATTATTATCCCATTTAGTAACACCATTTTGAACAAGATTTGTATTGCGAGGGTCAGTTGGATCGCCCTGTGAACTTTCCCAAGCGTAAGAATGACAATTGTAAGCATTTGTGTTTATTGTTCCGTCTGGATTCCTAATAGGTGTTGCTGTTCCTGTTTTTGGGGATACTTGCTTATCTTTACCTGCAACAAATGTTGTGTCTTTCATCCCATCGCGGTCTATGCGGTTTGCTGGGTTGTTAGAGCAGAACACATAGGGACTCAAGCCCGGATATTTATCACTCATCGGGTCAACACTCAGCCAGCTACTCAAATCGCTATCATAATATCTTGCGCCGAAATAGCTGTATCCTGTTTCGTTGTCTAACTCTTTAGCTGAGAATTTGTAGCGTGAATCGAACGATGAGTTTCGCTGGCTTACAAACAGCTCACCGAACGGGAAATACTGTAAATGCTGGTAAGCGCGGCCCACAATGTTAGTTCTAAATGAGGTTGCGCAATTTACACGATGACGTAAAACATCATAAACATAACAACTGATATTGCAAATTTCGTGTAGCATTTTCTATTCGAGTTTATTGATTTTCACTCATTCGCATTTTTGCAACTTCAATTGATTTTCGTAATTGCTCCTCCAGAAGCTTTTTATCAGGTAATTCAGTATAATATTGAGCTACTTTAATACCGGCTTCATCAAGTTTAAGCAGCTCAATTTGTTCGGTTCCACCGTTTGTACAAAGAATTAATCCAAGCGGACTTTCTTCACCATCTTGTCGTTCATACTTGTTTAACCATTCAAGATAAAGCTCCATTTGACCTTTATAAGCTGCTTTAAATTTTGTAATTTTTAATTCAATCGCAATAAGTCTTTTTAATTTTCGATGATAAAAGAGCAAATCTAAATAAAAGTCTTCGCCATCAATGATCATGCGTTTCTGTCGTTCGACAAACGAAAACCCATTCCCCAACTCCAAAATAAAACGTTCTAACTCACCAATTAAAATGTCTTCAAGAGTTTTTTCCGAAAAGTATCCTTTTAATCCTGTAAAGTTTAAAAAATATGGACTTTTAAAAACAAGTTCCGGCGAAATCTTATTATTTTCACTCAAATCAGACAATCCCTTTTTAATAAAATCTTCGGGTTTACCACTAATTGCAGTTCGTTCAAAAAGCATTGATGCAATTTGTTTTCGCAATGTGTCGCGCCCCCAGCCTTCGTGAATTGCCATTAAGAGATAAAACTCTCGTTGCAAATCATCTTTTATTGTTAACAATTCGATAAAATGCGACCAAGTCAATTTTGTCGCAGCCTGCGACACTTTTTCTTTATTCGAGAAAAGAATTGAAAATTGAATCATTCTTCTTAAATTCCTAATTTCAAACTCTTTTCCATAGTTCTGAGTTAATAATGTCGCAAGTTGCGACACAATTTGTTTCCCATATTCTGCCCGCTTGTTTTCAAGAATTTCAGCATTGATACGACCTCCGATATACCAATAAAGCATTGTTATTTCTGAATTAACTACCCTGGCTATACCTGATTTTGTTTGTTCAATTAGTTGACAAACGTCTTTAAATACCAAACTCCCAATTATGTTTGATTTTATTTCTTTCATTTCTCTTTTAATGCAATTGAAATTGTTTAAAATGTTAAAATTACAAAATTATTACTGATTAAGTTTTTCATGATGTTTTAAAAAATTGCTGATGCGTTTAATACTTCGATTGCTTTCTCCTAATCGCAGTCCCGAAAGTTTTCGGCACTAAGATTAGTTGGGATCCACCCTCATAACCGGGCTATTCTGACAATAACTATACGGACTAACCCAGCTTCTTTGGTCTGCCATCGGGTCAAAACTCAACCAAATACTCGCATCACTATCATAACATTTTGCTTCGAGATTAAGCACATCTCTACTCATCTTCTTCTGGTTTTGTAAATGGTGGCTCCCACCATTTACGTTCTGCCGGTGGAACAGTTTCTATGACTATTACATTAAACTTTATGTTTGTAAAGTACTTATTTGCATCGTAATATATATTTCCATTTCTATCAAGCAATAAGGTTTCAATTCTTCCTGATTTATATATAAAATCAATGACCATTCTTGGATCAAAAAGAATTTGTGCTTCTGGTTTTCTCTTTTTTTTATTGTTCTCTTTTTCAAAAATACTTAAATTTAGAATATTGAAAGAATTGACAAAATATTTTATGCTATCTTGATTCACTATACTAAAATAACTGGTTTTTCCTTGAAAATATCGAATCTCATTTTCTGTGAAAGCTCCGTAATCATGAATGTCCCAAGGAATGTAACTAAAATTAATTCTTACTATACTGTCAAGATGTAATGAATCTTGTGTAATCTGCTTATTTTGTAAATCATACATTCTACTATATTGTGCATTAGAATAGTTTGCTACAAAAAAGATAATTATTATTAATAATATTGATTGTTTTAAGCTCATGTTTTGGTCTATACACAGAATTGAACAATCAGGCGATTGTTATATACAGCATGTTGTAAAATATGTGATGCTTCGGAATAACCTAAAATATGTTTGTAATTTTACAAAAATTTTCATCAATGCTGAATGAAAAGGGAAAAGGGATGCTTGTGGGTCTTGCAATAGGCGATGCACTGGGCGTTACACTGGAGTTTACTGCCAGAGGAAGTTTTGAGCCTATTAGCAATATTATTGGCGGAGGTCCTTTTTCATTGCAGGCTGGCAAATGGACTGACGATACTTCGATGGCCCTATGTCTGGCTGATAGCCTGATAGAGAAGGGTGGATTTGATGCACATGACCAGATGGAAAAATACCTCGACTGGTATCGGAATGGATATAACAGTTCGGAGAGAGGCTGCTTCGATATTGGTTTAACCACCAGAAATGCACTGCGGACTTTTGAAAAGACCGGAGAAGTGTATTGTGGAAGCGAAAACCCGAATACTGCCGGAAATGGCTCCATCATGCGCCTTGCTCCGGTTGCTATTAAATACCACAACGATACAGATTTGCTAATGGAGTATGCCGCATTGAGTTCGAAAACTACCCATGCCGCTCCTGAGGCAGTGCAGTCGTGTATGTTGCTGGGGCTGTATCTTCAGGCTTTTCTGCATGATAAAGATAAGAATTTCATTTTCTCGGCTGAATTTATTCAAGGTGCTCAGAAAAAAATACCAGATATGCTGCCAAATATCTCTTATATTCTGAACGGCTCGTATATTCATAAAAACGAAGCGCAGATAAATTCGAGCGGATATTGCATTGCAACCCTTGAATCGGCACTATGGGCATTTGCTGGAACCGATAATTTCAGGGATTGTTTGCTTAAAGCAGTAAATTTGGGCAACGATTCCGACACCGTTGGTGCAGTTACCGGTCAGATTGCCGGTGCATACTATGGCTATTCCGAAATACCCCAATCGTGGAAAGAAATTCTTTACCTTGAAAATGAAATTGCTGAAAGGGCTGAAATATTGCTGATAGATTGATTCAGAGCCAAACTTAAATGGAACCCACTGTTCAATAGAAAAATTGCTCTTACCTCTTATGGGCAACTATGCTTCGACACATTGATGTGTGCATAGAATTCATTATCTTTGAATAATGATTCAACCATGAGATATGATCAAGAAAATTAGTTTATTCACCTGTTGCACGATTTCGTTGTTCCTGATGCTTTGCAATCCGGTTTATGGGGGTGCCAGACCTGCCATGAAAAGCCCAGCATTAACTTTTATTATTTCTGTTGGTATTAATGAGTATAATTCTCAGGAATTTTCAAAGTTGTTGTATTGTGAGTCAGATGCAGCTGCTTTTATAAACAGGGCAAAAACTGACAGCTCGCTGGTAATTGCCGGTTCATACCTGCTGTTAGGCAAGGAGGCAACAAAAGAAAGCATCAGGAATGCCTTTCTCGAAATCAGTACGAAAGCGCAGGCAGGAGATATTTTAATTTTTTATGCAGCAGCCTATGGCAAATATGGATCTATTGTTCTTGGAAATTCAGAAGAAATTACATCGGAGGAGTTATTCGGCTGGTCGCAGTCGATTTATGCAGTTAATCAGTTGTATTACCTCGACATCAGCTATGGGGATAAATTTATAGGTCAGTTGCAACGCTTTTTTGTAAACCGGCCCGACGAGAGTGCCATCAGTCAGTTGAACAGAATTGTGTTATCAACACCTATGGCTTTTGAAGCAGCATCCTATGGTGGAGGTTTGTTCACCATGTCGTATGTGAAAAATAAAGGAATCAGGCTGTCGGATGTGTTCTCAAGTTCGCATCGTAGCAGCACACATTTTCTGCAGAGCCTGTACTTTTTTTCCGATTCAATTGGTGAAAAGCGAATGGAACTTGAATATTTTTCGGAAAAAGAGCTGTATAAATCGCTGATTGTGGATGAAGTCACAAAGAGTATCACGATTAATTACCAGAACGATTCTCTTGAAAACGACTCAAAGATGCATATAAGAAAGGGAGAAACTTTATGCTTTATTATGGGTTGCAACAATTTCGATAACTTTAACAAACTGAACAATGCTGTTTCTGACTCGAGGGAAATAAAAGATTTGCTTGGCGCAAACTATTTTACACAAATTGTATATCTCGAGAACCCGACCTGTAGTGATTTTAAAATCAAACTTAAGGAAATAAGAAGCAAATATACTTTTGATGAAGGTAGCCAGTTCTTGCTGTATATTTCGTCGCATGGCGAAAAGAATGAGCTTGACGAAGGTTGCCTGATATTCAAAGACAGCGATTTTGACGGGAATTTCCTTTCAAATACATTTCTACTGTCGAGTCTTAAACGTTTTGTGGGGCAGCTCGATTGCACGAATAGCCTGATACTTCTCGATATCTGTCACAGTGGTACCATGTTCGATGAAGAATTGTGTGTGAAACCCAATGCCATCGAAATCCCACAAACGAATATCATATTCAATGAAAAATTTTCGGAAAAAAGCATCGTGTATAAAAACTTTCTTAACCAGGAAACAAAAATATTTATTGGCTCTTCCAACGATCAGATTGCCTCCGATGGTACGCAGAGTCATTCTCCTTTTGCTGCTGTCATCATCAATTTCTTATCGAAAAATTTATTCCCTATAAACGATAGCTACTATTTGCAGCAGGAAATACGCAACGGCATTATGAAAGCCGGAGCCATTTCGATACCCTTGTTTTGTATGTATGGCGGGTGTAAAGACGATGGCCGGTTCCTGTTTATAAAAAAGTAAAAAACATTGCTATTATTCCGGTTTTTCCGTAAGCGACCGAATGATCTCTGCTGCCATAAAACAACCAAAAATGGCGGGCATGTAAGAAATTGTTCCCACATTCGATTTCTTATTGAGGCTTTCCTCTTCGATGACCGAAGACTTGTCGGCTTTCTCGCTTGAATAGACTACCCTGAAACCCTCTCTGATACCCAAACGATGCAGACGTTTTCGTAAAATTCGGGCAAGATTGCAGTTATACGATTTCGAGATATCGTCTATCTTCACTTTTTCGGGATCAGTTTTACCACCGGCTCCCATTGAACTTATAAGAGGGAGTTTGTTTTCGAGGCAGGTTTTGATGAAATTAATTTTTGGCGACAGTGTATCGATGGCATCAGCCACAAAATCGTAAGGAATTGAAAGTGCCTCATCAATTTTTTCATCTTTCAGAAATACTTCCGAAATCAAGAGTTCAATATCCGGATTAATTTCTTTCAGGCGCTGCTCCATTACTGTTGGTTTCGCTTTGCCAATGTTGCTTCTGAGAGCAATCAGCTGACGGTTGAGGTTTGAAGGGTTTACCACATCGGCATCTATCAGACTGAGTTTCCCCACTCCTGCGCGGCAGAGCATTTCAGCAACATAGGCTCCTACGCCGCCGAGTCCGGCAACCAGTACGTGGGAATTTTCAAGTACTTTCACTTTTTCACTTCCCAGTAACAATATGGTTCGCTCATTCCAGTTCACGCGACGAAATTTTAAAGACGTTTGCAAAATTATCAGAAATTGTTGAAATTAATTCATCAATCGGTACATTCAGAAATCCTGAAGCAAACTGATACAATTCTCTGACCCGGGTGTTGCTTTCATCGCTTTCGAAAAACAATCGCGAAACGGGGATTTTTTTTAGGTATGCTTTTAATTTGAACTGTTCTGTAAGCAATACGGTTCCTATGGAGATGAAAAACCCGTGATGCAGCAATTGCTGCAGTACCCCGTTCCCGGAACAGAATCCATGAATAATCCAGGCTTGAGAAGGCGAAAGCTCTTTTTTAATCTCTATCAAACGGTTAAACGATTTTACGCAATGAATGATCAGGGGCTTCCCGAGTTCTTCTGACTGCCTGATATGCCACCGGAAAACTTCTTCCTGAATATCCTGAGGTGCAATAGCAAAAGCATCAAGTCCGCATTCTCCAATCGCAATTACGCGATCTGATTGAAGATGGTGTTCTAATTTACAGAGTTGACTTTCAAAGCTCAGGGTTTCGATATGCCAGGGATGAAGCGCCATTGAAAAGCGCCGAGAATCAGTAGGTATTTGGTTGTGAAACAGGTTTATGATGGCATGTTCTCCCAGTGCCTTGTGAGTGTGTATGTCGATAAAATTTTCTAACATGGTGTAAACTTATGCAAAAAACATGTATCTTCAACAGGATAATACTAATTCATGAATTCGACCCCGCTAAACATCGTCTGGTTTCGGAGAGATTTACGAATCGACGATAACTGCAGTTTATATAACGCTATGAATTGCGGGTACAAGGTGCTGTGCATTTTTATTTTCGATACTCAGATTCTTGAAAGTCTCGTTTCAGGACCTGATAGACGGGTGACTTTTATACTGAAGGCATTAACCAATCTGAAATTAAAATTACAGCTACTGGGTTCTGATCTTATTGTTTTTCATGGAAAACCTATTGAGGTATGGCAAAAAATTCTTTCGGAATATTCGGTAAATGCGGTATATTATAGTGTCGATTATGAGCGATACAGTATTTACCGCGATCGAGAAATCTCTTCTTTTTTAATGTCGAGAGGTATTCAAAGTTATCCGTTTCATGACCATGTAATTTTGCGTCCTGACCAGGTGCTTAAAAACGATGAAACCCCGTATACAGTTTTTACCCCGTATTCGAAAAAATGGAGAGAATTTCTGCATAGTTGCCCGATTAAAACATTTCCATCGGAAAGCATAGCACAGGAAGCATTGTTGCCCGTTAACCCCGTTCCATTACCAACAATACAGCAATTGGGTTTTATAGATTTGGGCACAGAAATAGCCCAATGCAACATTCGAAACGAAATCATTGAAAGCTATCATTTAACCCGCGATAACCCTGCTATCGACGGAACTTCGCGTTTGTCGGCTGCACTGCGTTTTGGAACTATCAGTATCCGGAAACTGGCATTGTATGCGCAGCAGCATAACAGCGTCTTTTTAAATGAGTTGATATGGCGCGATTTCTATCAAATGATACTGTTTTATTTTCCGCATTGCGAATTCAGTGCTTTTAAACCTGCCTATGAGGGTATTGAATGGTTGAACAAGGAGTCCGAATTTGAACGCTGGTGCAATGGAGAAACCGGATACCCGATGGTGGATGCAGCCATGCATCAGTTGAACGCGACAGGCTGGATGCACAACCGGTGCAGAATGATAACGGCTTCGTTTTTGTGTAAGCATTTGTTGGTTGATTGGCGTTGGGGAGAAACGTATTTTGCTTCGAAACTGATCGATTTCGAAACTGCCAGCAACAATGGAGGATGGCAATGGTCGTCGGGAAGTGGTTGCGATGCTGCGCCCTATTTTCGTGTGTTTAACCCCATGCTTCAGCAAAGGAAATATGATGAGAAAGGCGACTATGTAAACACCTGGAACGGAAATGGCGGAATTAAACCAATTGTTGAGCATGAGTTTGCGGTAAAAAGATGTACTTATACTTATAAAAAAGCACTGCAGCGTGATTGAAATTCAAAAAATAGCACTGGTAAACGAAAATGATGAAATTACCGGATATGGTGAAAAATTCGATGTACATCGGAGAGGCCTGCTGCACAGAGCTTTTTCGGTACAAATAATACACCCTGAAAAAGGCTTTTTATTGCAAAAACGTGCGTTGCGTAAATATCATTCCGCCGGATTGTGGTCAAATACATGTTGCAGCCACCTTCCCGAAAATTTCGAAATGGAAACAGCAGTCCGGCAGCGCTTGATGCTTGAAATGGGGATTGACTGTAAACCTGTTTACGTCGGGAAATTCGCATATTCATCGGTTTTCAGAAATGGTTTTACCGAAAACGAAATTGATCATGTATATGTTGGTATATGGGAAGGTGTCCCTGAAATGCACCCTGATGAAGCCGATTCATTTACATGGATTTTTCCCGATATGTTGAAAATCAATCTGGCTGCCTACCCGGAACTATATACGGTATGGCTGCCATTCGTTTTCGATACTATCAGAAATAGTGAAAATGCTGTTTTGTTTTAAAATGTTTTTCTTTCGGGATACTCGATGTGTTAATAATCTATATAATTGATTAATAATTAGTTGTATTGATTTTGAAAATTGTTCGACTTATTTCGGAGCAAAGGATTAATCTGTTCAATATAAACAAGAAGTGCATAAATGCTGTTATGCTAAAAGTCATTGTATAAATGATACGAAATGCATATTATTGCAACTCGAAATTTTTATTTACTCAAATATTTACAAACTATGAACAATGCAATATTCTCATTTGAAAGTCCTGTAAACGAAAAGATTTTTTTGTATGAAAAAGGCAGTGTAGAGCGTGAGGAAATGCTTAAGGAGCTGGAGCGTCAGGAAAACAAAGTGCTTGAGATACCATTAATAATTGGTGGGGAAGAAATTAAGACCGGAAATACCGGTACAGTGGTAATGCCGCATAAGCATCAAAAAGTAATCGCAATCTACCATAAGGCAGGCGAAGCCGAGGCAAAAATGGCAATCGAAAGTGCCCTAAAGGCAAAGGAGCAATGGCAGGCAATCTCATGGGTTGAAAGGGCATCGATTATGTTACGTGCCGCCGAACTTTTATCGAAAAAATATCGTTACGTTATAAACGCAGCCACCATGCTGGGTCAGGGAAAGAGCGTTATGCAGGCCGAAATTGACGCTGCCTGTGAGGTGATTGACTACTTGCGCTATAATGTCTATTTTGCCAGCCGCATTTATCATGAACAGCCAAAATCGAATTTTGATCAGTTGAACAGGTTGGAATACAGACCGCTCGAGGGGTTTGTGTACACCATAACACCTTTTAATTTTACGGCTATAGCATCTAACCTGAATATGTCGGTGGCTCTGTTGGGCAACACAACCGTGTGGAAACCCGCAACCACTGCCTTACTATCGAATTATTATCTGATGCAGATTTTTAAGGAAGCCGGTTTACCCGATGGTGTAATTAATTTCATTCCAGGCGAGGGATCGGTGCTGAGCAAAGTAATTCTGGCACATAAAGATCTGGCCGGAATCCACTTTACAGGTTCTAATGCTACCTTCAACAGTTTGTGGAAACAGGTTTCGCAAAATATCGAAGGATATACATCGTATCCGAAACTCGTGGGCGAAACCGGAGGCAAAGACTTTGTTATGGTACATAATTCGGCAAACCCGCGCGAAGTGGCTACTGCCATTGTGCGGGGGGCTTTTGAGTATCAGGGACAAAAATGTTCGGCGGCATCCAGGGCTTATATTCCTGTATCTCTTTGGCCGGAGGTAAAGAATCACATTGTTTCGATGCTGAAAGAAGTGACGGTGGGTGATGTGAACGACTTTTCGCATTTTATGAATGCAGTAATCGACGAGAAAGCTTACGACTCAATTATGGGTTATATCAACTACGCCAAATCTTCACCGGAATGCGAAATAATTGCAGGTGGTGCAGGCGATAAATCAGTGGGTTATTTTATTGAGCCCACGGTGATAGTTACCTCCAATCCGAAATTTAGAACCATGCAGGAAGAAATTTTCGGCCCGGTTATGACTATTTACGTTTATGAGGATTCGAAATACAGTGAAACCCTGAAGCTGTGCGACCAAACCAGTCCGTATGCACTTACAGGCGCCATTTTTGCTAACGACAAATACGCCATGGTGCAGGCTTGTCAGACCTTACGCTACGCAGCAGGTAATTTCTATGTAAACGACAAACCCACGGGCGCTATGGTTGGGCTTCAGCCGTTTGGCGGATCGCGGGGTTCGGGTACCAACGATAAGGCCGGGGGGCATTTGAATTTGCTGCGGTGGACAAGTCCGCGTACAATTAAGGAAACATTTTTGCCTGCAACCGATTTTGAATATCCCTATATGAGGTAGTACAAAGCTATAATGTAGTTGCTCAACACAATAGGAGCCAGGATAAGTCATTTTTTCAGACAGAAAACTTGTCTGAGTTTCTGATTGTGCAATCAGGCTTACAGATATCTTTCTGGGGTTCTTTAGATTAATAATTGGTAAATTTAAGTCTCAAATAATTTTACATTATTGACCCGAATGTTTTCTAATTTTGAAAAAAAAACATGAAAGCACTTTTGGGATTGTTTGCGCTATTACTTGGCTCGTTGTTGCTGCACGCTCAGAACAATAATATTATTTACATTGATGAAGTTGAAGTAGTCGCAGCGAAGCAATCAAACCTGTTAAAAAATTGCCCCGAAATTATCAGGGTTGTAAGCCGTGCCGAAATCGATAAATTTAATTACGGCTCAACCGGCGAAATATTGCAGCATATTGCCGGTGTAAACATCGAAACCGGAACCGGGTCAGGACAACCGAAACGGTCAACGGCCAGTTTAAACGGATATCCCGCACAATATACGCTGGTACTGGTCGATGGCAACAGGGTGTTGTCTGACCATGTGCATACCGGACAGAACCTCGACCTGATACCCACCGAAAGTATCGAGCGCATCGAGGTTATTACTGGAGCCGCTTCGGCGCAATATGGCAGCGATGCAATGGCCGGTG
>ENA-UOWO01002559-UOWO01002559.1-activated-sludge-metagenome-genome-assembly--contig:-NODE-2559-length-22316-cov-7.617942_pt1 | contig 22316 bp, 17 predicted proteins | sample MGYA00238148_ERZ761564 | MGnify/ENA primary metagenome ERZ761564 (study PRJEB28885, sample SAMN05720194) | activated sludge metagenome | isolation source: Anaerobic digester | place: USA... | reverse complement strand
GTGTTCCATTGGAAGGACGACTTCTTCATGGCCGGTTTCACCGGATCACATTATCCCAACTTCTACAGTGGTGGTGTGCTGTGGCCCAGCGTGCGCAAGTACGATGAGACCGTTTCGAGCGCTGATATCAATGCGGGACTGGTCGGTGTGACGGGCATTACGGAATCACTCGCCGTGGGCCGCGGTTATGCAGCTTGGAGCGGTGACCTGTCCGGCGGCACTGCAGCCTTCACAGTGGATGTGAAGGGCAACCCGACCATCGCTTCGACCCCGATCGCCCTGCCCATCACCTACACGAACTCGGGCAATGCGGCTTCCGATGGATGGAACCTGGTGAGCAACCCGGTGGCCTCACCCATCGACTTCACACAGATCGTCCGTGGCGCTGACGTGGCCAACCAGTATTGGTTGTTCGATCCAGCGACCGGCAACAACGTGACGTGGTCCAGCGGCGTGGGCAATGGTGCGGCCAACGGTATCGTGCAAAGTGGACAAGGATTCTGGATGAAAGCCACTGGCCCGAGCATCACAACCACGGTGGACGAGAGCGCCAAAGTGCTCGCCGCCACAGGTGGTGCGTTCGGTGGCGATCAGAGCAACAACCTGCCCATCCTGCGCCTGGCGCTCACCAGTTCGGTGAACAGCTTCGCGGATGAGGTCGCAGTGGTGTTCGATCAAGGAACGCCCGGCTTCGATCCCATCGATGCACAACAGTTCGTGTTCGCCCACCCTCAAGCTCCGCAGATGGCAACGCGCAGTGCCGATGGTGTGGACCTCAGCATCGACTTCTTCGGCGCCTACAGCGAAGCCATCACGATACCTGTGACGGTGAACGCAGCGGTGACCGGCAACTACACCATCACCGCAGAGATGATCGGGATCCACAACCTGAGCTGCTTGAGCTTGGAGGATCTCGCCACCGGTACCATCACACCCTTGCAGGATGGTGCCGATTACAGCTTCGTGCTGGATGCCGCAGCGGACGAGACCGAACCGCGCTTCATGATCCACGGTACCGCCCCGCTACCCCTCGCAGTGGAGCATGTGGCGTGTGCCAATGAAGCCAACGGCGCCGCCATGGTGAACGTCGGCACCGAGCCTGTGACAGTGACCTGGATGGACGCGAACGGGGGTGAACTCCTGAGCCAAGTGGCCGTAGTGGGTGAGGTCATGCTCGCCGATGCAGCTGCCGGTGATTATCAAGTGAGCATCTCCACCGGAGCAGCTTGTGGCACGCTGGTGGCCGAGTTCACCATCGAGCAACCCTTCGAGATCCAACTGGACGTCGAACAGGTCACATCGACGAGCTGCCCGAACGCGGCCGACGGGACCATCGCAGTGAATGTGCTCGGTGGTACTTCGCCCTACGCATACCTGTGGAGCAACGGGTCCACCGCCGAGGTCCTGGTGGCCGGGGCAGGAGGACATTCGTTGGCGATCACCGACGCCAATGGCTGCCAGATCGCATTGGAAGGCGTGGTGATCGAGGCGGGTGAAGGTCCCGTGGCCGGTATCGATGTCGCCGCACAAGCGATGGTGGCCGAGGAGGTGACCTTCCAAAGCACTTCACAACAAGCGGAAACCTGGTACTGGGAGTTCGGCGATGGAAGCACCAGTGTGCTCGAAACGCCAGTGCACAGCTATGGCCTGCCCGGTACCTACGAGGTCGCTCTCACGGTCACCGGTGGCGATTGCAGCGACCGGACCACGACCTCGGTGGAAGTTGAGCAGACCACGGGTGTGGTTGAACTGACCTCCAACTCCCTACGTGCCTGGGCCGGTGCCGACGGCTTCGTGGTGGAACATGCCTTCGATCGTGGGAACCTGATGATCGACGTGCTGGACGCGACCGGTCGTCTGGTGCGCACCATGACCGTACCCGCGATGCCTGGTCAGGTATTGGTGCAAGCTGGCTTGAGCGCAGGCATCTGGAACCTGCGGATCACCCATGGTGGTGGTCAACATACCCTGCGTGTGCCGGTATTGCGCTGAGTGGATCTGGACCGATCGTGAAGGGGCGTCCCATACCGGGACGCCCCTTTGTCGTTCCATCCTGAGGTACCACAGGTCGTCGATCTTCGTGAACCGAAGAACCTCCATTCATTCTACCTTTCACCCTTCATCACGATCATGAACCGGACCCTACGATCCTTCCGCGTCGCCTTTCTGGGACTGCTACTCGTTCTCACGGGCTGCCTTACCATCGAGGAACAGTATACCTTCAAGAAGGACGGCAGTGGGACCATGACCTACATCGTGGACATGAGCGAGATGGGGGAGATGATGAAAGGGCTTGGAAAGATGAGTGAGAGCTTGGGCGAGAAGGATCAGGAACCGATGATGGATATGGATGATGAAGCCGGGGAGCTCAAGACCATTCCGGGTATCAGCAAGGTGAAGGTGAACAAGAAGAAGGAATGGGTGCGCAGCATATCGTTCCGGTTCAAGGACCTGGCATCGCTAAACGCAGCACTGAACAAGCTGATGCCCGATAGCACCAACACGGAGCACACCTTCTTCAGTTGGGATGGCAACACCTTGGTGCGCACCAGCAATCGCTTCGCCAGCGAACTGGGTGCAGGCATGGCCAAGACCGAAGAGGGGAAGGCTGAAGGGGAGGAGGGCATGGACATGAGCATGTTGCTCGGGACGATGAAATACAAGTATGCGTTCAAGTTCTCGGACGCCATCGAGGCCACCACTGCTGCGGATGGGCTTGCCAAGGAGGAAGTTGGGAGCAAGGAGGTGAAGCTCAATACGGATTGGGCCACCATCGCCAAGGATGACAAGGTGCTCGACCTGCGCATCCGATTGAACAAGTAAGCACCAGCGCACGGACATGGACCATTTGTTGGAGACCGCCATCAGACTGGCTGCCAAAGTGCACAAGGGCCAGACCGATCGGTTCGGTAAACCCTATATCCTGCATGTGATGCGCGTCATGATGCGCGGGCACGATTTCGATGAGCAGGTGTTGGGTGCCCTGCACGACGTGTTGGAACGTTCGACCCTCACCATGGCCGAACTGGAGAAGAAAGGCTTTGCACCGCGCGTGCTGAAAGCCATGGCACACATCACCCGGATCCCCGAGGAGACCTACGAACAGTACATCGACCGTGTGATGGAGGATCCACTCGCCATCCGCGTGAAGATCCATGACCTGGCCGACAAGATGGACCTGCTCCATGTGGACCAACTGGACCCGTCCGACCTGAAGCGGTACAACAAACAACTGGCCGCCTACCACCGCATGAAACGCATCGTCGAGGAGGCCAAGGCGAACATGTCCCTTGCCCCGGTACGCAAGCCATTGGCTTGATGCGGCGAAAGGCGGGTCGAGGTGGTGCGGGCCACTATATTCGTGCTCCATTCCCAACCCGTTACATGAGAACCATTGCCATCGCCCTATTGGCCACACCCCTGTTCGTGGGTTGTGGAGGAAGCGCCGGACCGAAGGACCCCACAGGAAATGACTCCACTGCCGTGGTGGACACCTTCCAATGGGAGACCGAGCAGTTCGCGGACATCCGCATCCTCCGTTATCAGATCCCAGGGTGGGACCAGCTCAGCCTGCAGCAGAAGCAACTGTGTTATTACCTGAACATGGCCGGTCTGGCCGGTCGGGACATCATGTGGGACCAGAACTACCGGCACAACCTGAGGATCCGTCGGGCTTTGGAGACCATTCTCGGCAGCGATCAAGTGCAACGGGTCGGCGCTGAGTGGGAGGCGTTCGAGGTCTATGCCAAACAGGTTTTCTTCAGCAATGGTATCCACCACCATTACAGCAACGATAAGCACATCCCCGGGTTCGGACAGGCCTACTTCGAAGGCTTGTTGAAGTCCGCAGGTACGAACCTTGCACCCGAAGTCCTCACCGCCATGTTCGACCCCACGGTCGACGCCAAGAAGGTGAGCCTGGCGGCCGACAAGGACCCCATCCTGGCAAGTGCCGTGAATTTCTACGGGGATGACATCAACCAGAAGGAGGTCGAGCAGTTCTATGCCGCTATGGAACAGAAGGACGCGGTCGAACCGCTGAGCTACGGTCTCAACAGCCGCTTGGTGCGAGGAAAGGATGGCAAGCTGATGGAACAGGTGTACAAGGTGGATGGACTGTATGGTCCTGCACTGACTGAAAGTGTCAAATGGCTGGAGAAAGCGGCCGGAGTTGCAGAGACCCCGGAGCAGAAAGCCGCGTTGGACCTGCTGGTCCAGTACTACCGTACAGGGGACCTCAAGACCTGGGATGACTTCAACGTGGCTTGGGTGAAGGACACCAAGAGCACCGTGGACTACATCCTGGGATTCGTGGAGGTGTACAACGACCCGATCGGTAAGCGTGGCAGCTACGAGGCGATCGTGGAGGTCAACGACCCTGAGGCCAGTCGGAACATGTCCGTGATCATGGAGAACGCCCAATGGTTCGAGGACAATTCGCCCTTACTGCCCGAGCACAAGAAGAAGGACGTGGTGGGCATCACCTACCGCTTCATCAACACGGTGGGCGAAGCAGGTGATGCTGCGCCCAGCACACCGGTCGGGGTGAACCTGCCGAACGCCGACTGGATCCGCGCCAAGCATGGAAGTAAGAGCGTGAGCTTGGGCAACATCAGCGATGCCTACGAGAAGAGCAGTGGTCCCAGCAGCCTTGAAGTATTCTGCCACGATGCGGAGGAGATCGCCCGTGCCAAGGAGCATGGCAGCTTGGCGGGCAAGTTGCACACCGCGCTGCATGAAGTGGTGGGTCACGCTTCCGGACAGTTGGAGCCCGGTGTGGCCGGTACCGACGTCACGTTGAAGACCTATGCCAGCACGATGGAGGAAGGTCGTGCAGACCTGGTGGCGTTGTACTACATCATGGACCCTAAACTGGTCGAGATCGGTGTCATGCCGGGTCTGGAGGTCGGCAAGGCCGAGTACGACGCCTACATCCGCAATGGACTGCTCGTACAACTGCGCCGCATCAAACCAGGAAAGGACATCGAGGAGTCACACATGCGCAACCGTCATTGGGTGAGCTCCTGGGTGGTGGAGAAAGGACTGGCGGACAGTTCCGTGGTGAAGGTGGTCCGCAATGGGGAGACCTACTACGACATCCGGGATTACGACCGTCTGAGGGTCCTTTTCGGCGATCTTTTGCGCGAGTGTCAGCGGATCAAGAGCCAGGGCGACTACGAAGCGGCAAAGGCCTTGGTGGAGAACTACGGGGTGAAGGTGGATCCCACGTTGCACGCGGAGGTGCTCATGCGCTCGGAGAAGATCAAGACCGCCCCCTATGCCGGATTCATACAACCGGAGATGACCGCCGTGACGGATGCGAACGGGAACATCACCGATGTGACGGTGAGTTATCCGAAGGACTTCATCGGCCAGATGCTGCGGTACGGTAAGCAGTACGGGTTCCTACCCGACGAGAACTGATCCTCGAAACGTTCTTGTTCGAATAGCCTGGCTACGGCCGGGCTATTCCATTTTGGATAGGCACCATCGGGTGAAGGCATCGGCACCTGCGTGGTCCATGTGACTGGCGTCGCAGAAGAGGTCGTCCGGCCAGTGCATCTCGTAACCGTTCACCAACCGGTGGCCGTGCGGCTCAACGATAGCGCGGAGTAACGTCGCATACGCCGCGGCGTCGGCTTCAACCGTCGAGGTGCGCAGTCCATCACGGTAGGGCGAACAGAATACGAGCAGTTCCACCTGCTCCTGTCGCAGGTAGCGTGCGAACCGTGCGAAGGCGGCGATGCGCGCGGTGTCCAGGTCCGCCATACGTGGGGGCACTTCGTTGAATCGCCCTTGGTCGATCAACGCCTTGGGGACCTCCAACGTGGAGGCTCCATGGGCATCATAACCAAGGTATTCGTAGTTTCCAGGGTCGCTGAACCGGATTCGATTGGTCTCCATCTGCCGTAAGTAATAGGGCATGTTCCAGTGACGTAGGTAGGTGGATGGTCCTCCCTTCGAGCGAAGATGAACGGAGATGGAGGCGGTATCTGCAGCTCCCATCGGTGATCCGCGTTGGAGGTCCACCATATTGGTCACCACGATCACCTGGCGTGGGCGGAAGTGCCGGATGAGGACCGGCGCGTAACGCTCCAGTTCAGCGGCACCGATCCCCCATGCTGCTGCATTCTGGTAACTGGTGGTGCCAAAGTGGTCCAGCAAAGGGGCCGTGGCCAGGTTGTTCAGCGTCATGGAAGAGCCGATGGCCAGAATATCCACTTGGGTCGTTGGAAGAAGTGCCAGACGATGCACCTGTTCGTTCACGGCGATGTTGGCCGTGAGGCGCGGGGCGGGGAACGTATTGCGGTGGATACCGATATAAACGAGCAGCCCCACGAGGATGGGAAGTGACCAACCCACACACTGGAGGAAGAAGCGGATGGGCATCAGAACTGGAAATAGATGAAGGATGCCTCCGTGATCGGGGCCATCACGATGATCAGCGCCACCACCCCGTAATAGAGGGTCCAACGTGCCCAAGCCGGTAGTCGAGGTGACAATTGTAATGCGTGCTGTTGTTCCCGAGCCACCCACTCCATGGTCAGCATCACTGCCACCGCAAGAAAGGCCACTTTCAGGTTGGCACCTGACACCGAAAGGGGGAGTTGGAACAGGCTTTCCGAGCAGATGGCCCGGTACACGGACACCGCATTGTCCAAACCACGGGCACGGAAGAATACCCAGGCCATGCAGGCCAGCAGGAACGTCGTCAGCATGCCACGGAGTTCACGAAGGTCAGGGAACCAACGACCATGGGCCACAGGCCCCAAATGGTTGCGATTGCTATTGGTCAGCACCAATGGCAGGAAGTAGAGTCCATTCAGTGCCCCCCAGATCAGAAAGTTCCAGGAAGCACCATGCCAGAAACCGCTCACTACGAATACGATGATGGAATTGCGTACGCTGAACAGCTTGGTCCCACGGCTGCCTCCCAATGGGATATAGAGGTAATCGCGGAACCACGTACTGAGACTGATATGCCATCGCCGCCAGAACTCGGCCATGTCCCGTGAGAAGTACGGAAAGGCGAAGTTGCGCATCAGGTTGAACCCGAACAGCCGCGAGGTGCCGATGGCGATGTCGGAATAACCGCTGAAATCCCCGTAGATCTGGAATGCGAACAGGATCGTGGCCAAGGCAAGAGTGGCGCCGCTCATCTGCTCTGGCATGTCATACACCTTGTCCACGTACAAGGCACAGCTATCAGCGATGACCACCTTCTTGAACAGGCCCCAAAGGATCTGCTTGAGCCCGTCACGTGCTTTGGAAGCATCGAAGATCCGTTCCATCTCGAACTGCGGCATCAATGCACTCGCCCGCTCGATGGGACCTGCGACAAGTTGAGGGAAGAACAGGACGTACGCCGAGAATGCCACGGGGTCGCGTGTCGCGGGTATCTGGCGGCGATACACGTCGATCGTGTAACTCATCGTCTGGAAGGTGTAGAAGCTGATGCCCACAGGAAGGACAACGTTCAACGCACGCAAGCTGAGGGGCATTCCGAGGAATTGGAACGCTTCATTGAAGTTGATGATGAAGAAGTCGTAGTACTTGAAGAAGCCCAGCATGCCCAGGTTGGCCGTCATGCTCAACGCCAGTAGCAGCTTGCGAGGCCGTGGGTCCGTAGTCCGTTCCAGTCCTAGGGCCACGCTCCAGTCGATAGCGGCACTGATGAAGACCAGGATGAGGTAGCGTGGGTCCCACCAGCCATAGAAGATGGCGCTCACCACCAGCAGGAATGCGTTCTGCATCCTGAGTGTACGGTGGAAGACCGTCCAGTACAGCAGGAACACGAGCGGCAGGAAGACCGCGAAATCGATGGAGTTGAACAGCATGAAGAACCTTTTCTACGGATGCTGCACCTGTGAGGGTTCGTCGTGGATGAGGTTCGACATGCAACGGTCCGTTACAAGGATTGCATGCGCGGGACCAACCTGTTGTATGGATATCACTGCAAGGTCAGGCATTTTTTTTCATCTCGTCGTAACCAAGGAATGGACCCTCCCGTTACAAGGGGTGTCCAAGTAGTTCAAAGGTCAGTCTGAAGAGTCACGTCGCCCTCGTTCGCCATCCGGTGGACGGGGGCTTCGTGCTTCTGGACCATTGAGGTTACTCGCTGGACATCCCGGTGCGCTGCCATAAAGATGGGCCACGTGGATGCACAATGGGACGAACCATTATATTTGCAGCCCCTGCGAAGAAAAGTACCGCTTACCGAAGTGGCGGAATTGGTAGACGCGCACGTTTCAGGGGCGTGTGACCGAAAGGTTGTGCGGGTTCGAGTCCCGCCTTCGGTACTCTAGAGGCGGCCCCTGGGTCGCCTCTTTTCGTAGCACATGGCCTTGGAGCTCAGGGCCGGTCGATGATCATGGGGGAAATACGCTTCCGGACCCGAAGACAATGGCACAACACGCTCATGGTGGTGTGGGTGGCACCGTTCGCATTGCTCACTGGCATGATCATCTCGGCCTCCACGGGGCGGTTCACGACCTTGGTGCTCATCGCGGTGCTCGGGCTGGTCGGTCTTGCTGTGGCGTTGGTGCGTGATATGGAGCGACGTTGTACCTACCAGTTGGATACAGGCCTGCTGACATTATCCAATGGGAAGGAGAGTTTGACCATCCCGTTGGAACGGATCTCTGATGCCAGCCTGATCGACCGGACAGCAGCACGTGCCTACATCCGCCAACGCCACTACGACAAGTCACGAAGCTGGTTCGAGTGGCGACGCAAGGCCAAGGAGTTCGTTCGATTCTGTTCGGTGGATATCGGTCTTACGACCTTGACGTTCGGCATGGGACGCGCCGTGATCGATCGGTTACCCAATGCACGCCATGATCTGGTCCTCCTACGCTTACGCACGGGGGAGGACCTATTATTATCGCCTCAGTACAATCAGGACCTGGTGGATGCGCTGAGCCGTCGGTTCACTGAGCGATGAACGGCATGGCTGGTGGGATCCTGGTGGTCGGTCCCCTGTGGATCAACGATAACGCAGTCGCTTGCCCAGCGGCAGAACGGCCGATTGGCGCATCCCATTGAGCTTGCACAAGGTGTTGACCGAGGTGCCGTAGCGACGAGCAATGGCCGAAAGCGTGTCACCCCGGCGCACCGTGTGGTATTTCTTCGCGCTGGCTGCGGCCTTGGCGGCAGCAATGTGCGCGAACGTACCCTTATGGATGTCGAAGGTCCTGGCTTTCAGTTGTCCTTTCTCGATATCGAATACCAACGAGGGGTCGATGGGTTGGTCGAGGAAGCGGACCTCGAAGTGCAAGTGACTGCCGTAGCTGCGTCCCGTATTCCCACCCGACCCGATCAGGTCACCTGCCTCCACCTGTTGCCCGGGCTGCACACGTCGCTCGCTGAGGTGGGCATAAAGCGTTTCAAGGCCATTGAAGTGCCGGACCACCACGACATGGCCGAATGTACTGTTGTACTTACTGATCCGCACCATGCCGGCAAAGGCGCTTTTGACCGGGTCACCGGTCTGTAGCTTCAGGTCCACGCCATAATGCATACGACCTTTTCGCGGGCCGAAGCCCGATGTCAAATGACCATCGCAGGGCATGGTATGGTCACAGGCCTCATGCGCCAGGACCAGTTGCAGCGTATCGTGCGTGAGCCCATGGGAACGACCGTTCAGGAAAATGGCGTCCGTGTTCCAATCACAATAGATATCGTAGCTGGGAATGATGCTCAGCGAATCGTTCACATCCCAATTCAATCCCACGGCATGGGCTGCGTTCTCGATATCCGCGGTGGCCTCTGTTTCCGTTCCTTGGCCTACGAGGTCCTCATACATGTCAAGTCCCTCGGGTCCGCCATAGGACGTACTGTCCGCTTGTGCCCATAACCGACCCGTCGAGGGTCCTAGGAGCGCGAACGCCAAGAGGAGGCGGGTAGTGGCATTCATGGTCGGCAAATCTATCCGCCTGAACATACCGGAGGAAAAGCGCGGAGAAGGATCTGTCCACCATGGATCGCTGGAAATGGCATATTGGCCTGAAAAGCTTGATGGACAAGGCACTCCGGACGTCGGTCCTGTCCGTTAAACTGTGTTAACAGCTCTGCTTCGACCCTTGGTGATGGAACAATGGCACTTCATTCGCGTACCACGATCAAGGATCCCAGAGTCCGGGGGCACCACGTGATCAAGGGAATATGGCACTCGAACAACAGGTCGATCGGAACAGTGGGCGCACGGCGCATCGTCTCGCTCACGCGGTCATCGTGTATGTGGTGGCGGTACTGTTATCGTTGCCCTTGTTCATCATCGTGGATGCGTTCGTGCCCGAACTGGTCCTGCCGATCGGTGGGGGTGTTCGTGTCGATCAATTGCTCGTATTCGTAGCAGTGGTCGGCGCATTCATCGTACTGGTGAAACGCTTCCAGTTCGTGATGTATGCCGTGCTCATCATCGGGCTGATCATCGTCTCCTTCACCACCATCACTGGATTGTATCCGGTTTCCCGCGCATACCATGGCTATGCGCGGTTCTTGAGCGACCTTCGGGAGACCGCCTCCGGTGTGCCTTTGGCAGCGGATAGGCTAAGGCCGTTCCATGATGCGGATAAGCTTCGGGAACTCGTGGATGCCTCCGATCCCACGGTGCGCAAGGCAGCGGTCCGTATGGCCACGATCCACTTCGGCGATGTTCGCACCCAAGGGCAAGAGCACACCTTGGTGCAGGCATTCTCGATCTTCAAGGAGATCAATTCCAGTTGGAGGTATGTATCGGACGTGAAGGGTGGTGAGTACTTCGCCACGCCCAAGGAGAGCCTGGAACTGATGGCCGGGGATTGCGACGACCATGCCTTGCTCATGGCCGCATGCATCAAGGCCATTGGCGGGGAAGTGCGCCTGGTACGTACGACGGGCCATGTTTATCCGGAGATGCGTATCGGGAACGACGCTGCCATGGAGCGGGCCGCCCTGCTCATACGCAAGCAACTATTTCCGAAGGAGGTCGGAGAAGCCCCACTCTACCATCATACGGACGCGGACGGCCAGCATTGGATCAATTTGGACTACACGCGGAAGTATCCAGGCGGCGAGCTGATGAACGAGGCTATCGTTGGCGTGTTGGAGTTGTAGGACATGGTTCTGCCATGGTCAGGATCGACCTGACCCGACATGCTCCCTAGGAACAACGATATGGGTACCTTCGCCCGAAGCCCGAATGAAGAAATTGGTGAACCCGGTGGAACTGGCCAAAGCCAGCCACATGCGTCCAGGTGACCCGCGCATCGGGTTGCTTACGGAGGTGAGCGGGTTGAAGCGGCTGGAGCGTTTCTACAACGAGGTGGAGGACCTGGAGGACCTGGACTTCGTAGCCGCCGTATTCCGCAACCTGGAATTGGAGATCGATGTTTCCAGCAAGGATCTTGACAACATTCCAAGGACGGGAGGGTTGGCCTTCGTAGCGAACCATCCCTATGGCGCGATCGATGGTCTGGCCTTGGTGCACATCCTCGGTCATGTCAGGCCGGACTTGCGCGTGATGGCCAATTTCCTGCTCCAACAATTGGAGCCACTGAAACATCGGTTCATCGGAGTGAACCCCTTCGAACAGATGGGTTCGCTGAGCAGTTTCCAAGGGATGCGACAGGCATTATCGCACTTGGCTGATGGCGGTGCGCTGGCCGTGTTCCCAGCGGGGGAGGTAAGTAGCTTCCGGACCGAACTGAAGGCGGTGGCGGACCCGCGATGGAAGACACCTGCCATCAAACTGATCCAAAAGGCCGATGTCCCTGTCGTCCCCATCTGGTTCGACGGAGCGAACAGCCTTGTGTTCCAGGTATTGGGCATGATCCATCCCAACCTTCGCACCATCGCACTGCCGAACGAGATGTTGCGGATGCGGGGACGATCGGTACGCATGCGGATCGGCAAACCCATTCCTGCGAAGGATGTCGCTTGTTTCCAAAGCAGTGAACAGTTGGCGCGTTTCCTGCGGGCACGCACGTACGCCTTGGGCAGTGGGCTTCAGGTGAAGCGCGAGTTGTTCAGCCCATTGCGCTTTCCGAGGCGCCCCAAGGACCTGGTCCCGGCCCAAACAGCGAGCGAACTGGAGCGTGAGATCGCCTCGATCGCGGACCTGAGGATCAACCAACAGGCTGAGTTCGACCTCTACCTGGCAGGCAGTCATCGTATTCCCAACATCCTGCGCGAGATCGGACGCTTGCGCGAGGAAACGTTCCGGGTGGTGGGTGAGGGGACCAATAAGTCCATCGACCTGGACGAGTTCGATATCTACTACGACCATCTGTTCCTGTGGGACCGCGAGCAACGACGACTGGTCGGAGCCTATCGTATCGGTGATGGAAAACGTATCATGTCGCGCTACGGTAAGCGAGGGTTCTACACCTTCACGCTGTTCCGGATGGACCGTCAGATGGAAAAGGTGTTGCGTCGGAGCTTCGAGTTGGGGCGTTCCTTCATTGCCGTGGATTACCAGCGGCAACGGTTGCCATTGTACATGCTTTGGCGCGGACTGCTACTGCACATCACTGCTCATCCGGATCATCAATACCTCATCGGACCTGTTAGTATTAGTGGCACCTACAGCCGGTTCTCGCGAGCGCTCATCATGGAGTTCGCCCAACAGCACCACTATGATCACGACATGGCGCAACATGTCACACCCCGGAATCGTTTCCGGGTGAACGCGGAGAAGGCCGATAGCGAAACACTGGTCCAAGCGGCAACAGCGGACCTCAAGCGGATGGATCGCCTGATCGCCGAGGTTGACCCCAACGAGACGTCAATGCCGGTGTTGTTGAAGAAGTATCTTCTCTTGAATGCGCGCATCATCGGCTTCAACCGGGACCCTCGATTCAATGATGCCCTGGATGGTCTGATGGTACTGGACCTCACCAAACTGCCAGAACGCACAGTGGAGGACCTTCGAAAGGGGATGAACGAGGTGTAGACCGCCATCGAGACTTACCATGGCACAGCCACTGATCCTCGTACTTGGCGCCAGCACCCGCCCTGAAAGGTATTCCCATATCGCCGTTGAGCGGTTGGTCGCACAGGGCCACCCGGTGCTCGCTATCGGTGCACGAACGGGCTGGATCGACGATGTGCAGATCCGAACGGAATTACCTGACGATGTCCTGGTCGATACCGTGACGCTCTACGTTGGAAATGCTGCGCTTGCGAAGTGGGAGGACCGACTACTTGCCTTGCGTCCGAGGCGGATCATCTTCAATCCGGGATCGGAGAACGCACAGTTCGCGGAACGAGCGAAAAAGCTTGGCATCGTGGTGGTGGAAGGGTGCACCTTGGTGATGCTGTCCGTCGGTACCTTTTGAAGGTCTTACGCCTGAGCGTGGCAGGGCACCGGACCGACCGGTCCATGGACAACCGATAACGAAGAAGCCCCCGCATACAGCGGGGGCTTCTTCGTTATCGGAATATCGATCACTCTCCGACCAACAGTTTGGTCGTGCTGCTGCCTTCCGCGTTGGCCACGCGCAAGAGGTACATGCCGTTGGTAAGCCCTAGGCCACGTCCGCTGATCTCGATGTTGGCACCGCCTGTAGGCTGGTAGACGTTCCGGAACACTTCAGCACCTCGGATATCGGTGATGATCACCTCGGTCCGCTCCGACTCCATACCGGTCACTTGCAAAGTGAAGTGGTCGTTGGTGGGGTTGGGGAAGAGGTTCATGAACACCGCGTTACCGTTCACATCGGTGATGCCGACGGGTACGCCGAAGTTGATGTCATCGATGTAGAGATCGTTGGAATAGGGGCTGCTGATGAACCGGAACCGGAACCGGTTGTTCGGGCCCAGCGTGGAGTTCGGCAGACTGATCGTACGCAGACGCCATTCGGCTGGCGGCTCGGCATTGTTGGTTCCGTTCACGATCAAGTTCGAACCGGTGATCTCGGCTGCTTGGATCCATGTCTTACCGCAATCCAGCGAACGGTCCACGATCAGACGTTCGGTGAGGTTCTCCAGAACGGTCGTTTGGGTGCTGTAGGCATAGCGGAAATTAAGGGTCACACCGCTCAAGCCGGAAAGGTTGACCGTTGGGGAGACAAGGTCATCGATGTCCTCATCGTTGGATCCATCCATCAGGTCCAGTGGGTTGCGATCGCCGCTGTTGAGCTTGGCGCAATGATCACCCGTGAAACCAGCCCCGGTGAAATACGCGAAGCTGGTGTGGTTGTTATCGTAATTCTCCATGTGGAAGGGGGACAAGGTCGCTTCGCCTTCCCAGCTTTCCACGAAAGGCCCCCAATTGGTGGCGGCATCACCGATCTGGACGCTGTATTCATCGGTCTTGCTGGAGGACCCGAACTCATTGCTCACAGTAAGTGTCACGGTCTTCCACCCTTGCCCGGTGAACGTGACCGTGGGGTTCTGCTGATCGCTCGTGGAAGGGGTACCGTCCTGGAAGGTCCATGCCCATGTGGTGGCCTCGCCACCGGAGCTATTATCGCGGAAGGGAATGTTCACACCTGCACATGCCGTGGCAGGGTAAGGAACGTTCTGCTGCGACATCTCCGCATAGAAGTCCGCGTTGGGTGGGCACGTGGGAACGTAACCATCGTTGGTACCCGTAGCGATGAGGTTGTTGGCCTGCCAGAGGCTGCTACGGTCACCGACCACGGACGTCATCGCTGCCCGTATGCGGGTCGCTTGACCTTCCGTGAATTGCTTGGAGCAATAGGAGTACTCCATGTAGTTCTCCACATTCTCAATGCGCCCGAACTTGCCTCCTAGCTGGACATTGTCCACAGCGAAGGTGCCGTTCTCATCTTCCGCGTTCCACGCGTAGATGCGGATGGTGATGGTCTGGTCGGTCTCCGGGTTCAGCACGTCAGAAGCGGGGAACAAAGCGGCCAGGTTGGCGCGGCAACCCGAGATAAGGTCCTCCGTATCCGTCTTGATGAAGAAGGTGGTACCGGTGAGGATCTGCAGGTTGGGGTCCGAAGCGGAATTGAGCGCGACGAAATTGGAAGTGAAGTTGGTGGTACGGCTCGCGCGAACGGCGAAGGTCCGGGGACCCGTTGCATTCCGGCGGACTTGGAAGGTGACAGTAGTTGGACGGTGCGCGTAGGGGAGCGAAGGATCGATCGTGAATTCATAGTACTTGGCGGCATCCAAGGCCCCGGTCAGGCTCGCAGGGACCGTCTCTCCATCGGCAGCACCGGTTCCCCATCCGCTGAAGCTGAACGCGCCATCCAACTGGTTCGCGGTTCCCACACCATTGGCGGACATGTTGCCTACTCGAACCGCTTCTGGAGCATAGATCGTGTCGAGCAAATTCTGAATGTACACGGTGTCCTCCTCGAACGGAATAGGAGTGGTATCCGTAGTTCCAAAGCCGACCGTCATGGCATCGAAGGTCATGAGCGACCGGCCGAAGTCCTGTGCATTGCAATCCAGGTCGAAGCGACGGCAATAGCCGGGCTTATGGCCCTTGGTGAGAGGTGTGTCAGAAACAGCGTCGTCGCTGCAAATGGTGACCATGTTCTGTGAACCGGGTACACCCTCGATACCGGCCACATTGGATCCCCAGGTATGTGCGAGGTTGAACGAGTGTCCCAATTCATGGGTGAGCGTATTGCCATTGACGCCCACGTCCGAGCTCAGCATGATCACCCCATCAGCGATGGCCCCTAGGCCGGTCAGTGCGCTAGGATAGTAGGCATAACCGGCTGCACCGCCACCCATACGCTTGACGGTCCAAACGTTCATGTACTTCGAACGAGGCCAGTAGTTGTACTTGGAGCCATCGTTGCCGACAAGGGTCTCAGGCGTGTATTGGCGGTCGATACCGTTGGTGCAGTTGCCATCCGGGTCGATCTGTGCCAAGCGGAACTCCACCTTCACATCACCAGCGATCTGCTGGTAGATGGGGACGGCCTCGTTCAGATCGGAGTTCAGTTTGCGGTAATCCTCGTTCAGTTGGAGGATCTCCTGCTCGACTTGATCGTTGGACAGGTTCTCCTCGCCGCCTGCATGGATGACGTGGAACACGATCGGAATGATGTAGACGGTCTCATCGTCCCGTTGCACAGCACTGTTCCGCATCAATTCCACGATCTCCGCCTCATAAGCAGCCTCCCGTTCCAAGTAGGTCGGGTCGTTCTCGATGAGCCGCTGGCGCATGTCATCTGCAATGCACCAATGCTGCTGCGCTGCTGCGGTAAGCGGGAGGGCGGCGATGGATAATCCGAGTATCAGTTGTTTCATGGCGATCACCTGGGCAAATGATTGGGTTGACTTTTGCCGGGCCCTAAAGTAAGCATGATCCCCATCGCTCTGTTCGCACCGTACACGGGCTTCCAAGGAACGGATGTGTATACCAAGCGAAAGGCAACCGGTCCGTAGGCTCCGGATAACACGTTTGGTGCTGACAATTAGAAGGTTCTCGGACCTGTATAGGATGGTTGCGGAAAGGCGGTCCACAACCGGTCCAAGGCGCCTCGGATAACGGTACAGGCATGCCTGACCTCCTCTTCGGTGATGGTGAGCGGGGGGGCGATCCGGAAGGCCGACGGACAGCTCAGGAACCAGAATCCGAGGACGCCTGCTTCCAGACACTCCATCACCACCCGCTGCACCCGGTCGGCATCGCCCAGGTCCACCGCGAGCATCAAGCCCTTGCCACGCACTTCCAGCACGGCCGGGTGTGCCAGCAACTCCCGAAAGAGCGCACCCATCGCAGCCGCGTTCGCCGTGAGGTGTTCCTCTTCCAGGACCTCCAGCGCCGCCAAGCCTGCCACACACGGCAAGGGATGCCCCCCGAAGGTGGTGATATGGCCCAGGTGAGGGTCATGTGTGAAAAGGTCCAAGTGTTCGGCGCGACCGACGAATGCCCCCATGGGAAGTCCACCGCCCAAGGCCTTTCCGAGGACCAGGATATCGGGCCAGATGCTGGTGTGCTCGAAGGCGAACCGCGCCCCGGTCCTCCCGAAGCCGGTCTGTACCTCATCCCCGATCAACAAGGCACCGACCTCATCACAACGCGTTCGCAAGGCCTTCATCCACGCGCCATCAGGAATACGAACACCGGCATCGCCCTGCACCGGTTCCACCACCACGCCGGCCGTCCGGTGGTCGATCCGTTCCAGATCGAGGAGGTGGTTGTAGGTGATGTGCTCGGTATCGGGCAGAAGGGGTCTGTTCCGGTACTTCTTCTCTTCGTTGTCCGTCAGGCTCAGCGAACCATGGGTGCTTCCGTGGTAGCTCTTTCGACAGCCCACCAGCTTGGTGCGCCCCGTGGCCCGCTTGGCCAGCTTCAGCGCCCCTTCGATGGCTTCTGTACCGCTATTGACGAAGTAGACCTTGTTCAGGTGCGCGGGCAGCAATGCCCTGAGCGCTGCGGCGAAACGTACTTGCGGTTCCTGGACGAACTCTCCGTATGGGATCACATGCAGGTAGCGATCGCATTGCGCTTTGATGGCGGCCACCACCTTGGGGTGGCGGTGACCCACATTGGCCACGGCCAGACCGGCCACGAGGTCCAGGTAACGCGTTCCGTCCCGGGTGGTGATCCAGCATCCTTCAGCCTCCACCACATCCAAGGCGAGCGGGTGCTGGCTGGTCTGTGCCAGATGGGTAAGGAAGCCGTCTCGAGGATCCGCCATGGGGCGGCAAAGATCGGGCAAGCAGGGGTTAGCGCTTACGCGGAGGCGGCGCACCCCCTTCGCGCCGCTCGTCCATGCGTTCGCGCAAGCGCCGGAGCACCTCGCGATTGAAGTCATGCTCGGCCTGGATCAAGGCCACGGCCTTCCGCGCACCGATAGCCTTCACGAACCGGTCCTTGTAACTGCGTTCCAGGTCCAGTTCCCGCTGCCGGAGTTCCAGACCCTTGTTCAATCGCTGGGCGGCTTGTTCCTCACTGAGCTCCTCGGGTTCGGCATCGCGCGGGTTCATGGTGCGGCGCATTTCCTTGCGGTTGGCCTCACGCCCTTCGTCATAGGCGTTGTATACCGGCCAGAAGGTCTGGGCCTCCTCCGGTGTGAGGCCCAGCTTGGTGGTGAGGTAGGCCGTGCGCTGGGCCTTGATCTCGCGCATACGCTCTTCCGGGAGCGGCGGGAACCCATCGGGTTGCGCCCATGCGTTGAGCGTGGTCAACAATGCGACCAACAGGAAACAGGCTTGCAATGGCGTTCTCATAGTTCCTCGATCAATAGTTCGACAGGGAGTTCCTGGTGTAGGATATAGGCTTCCAGTTCATGGTCCTCGAACCCATCGCCTACCGCGGTGAGCAGCTCCGGGTCCTCGCCGTAGAGTGCCCAGAGCTCGGTGTCGTCCAGGCTTTCGAGGTAAGCTTCCTCCGACAGTGCCTGGCTGCTCGTTCCACTCAGGTTGGTTGGCTCATCCCCGCTGGTGTCCGGACGAAGTACCGCGATCACCAACGCTATTCCGAGCGCGCCGGCCAAGGAGGCCACACGCCAGTTCAACCAGCTCGTGGAAAGGAGGTTTGTCCATGCCATGCGCCGCGGACGGAGCGCGATGCGTTGCTTCACCTCCAAAGGAAAGCGGTCGAAGAAGCCATCCGGCACCACGAAGGGATCGTGCATGGGCAGGCTGCGCAACAGGGGAGCGTCCTGCAGGTCTTCGGTATCGCGGTGGGCGTTCATGAGGGTCACGGATAGGACGTTCAAAGGGCGCTCTTGGTTTGATCGCGTTGCAACCAGGCCTCGATCTTCTTCACGGCGATGTGATAACTGCTCTTCAGCGCGCCCACGCTGGTGCCGGTGATGGTGCTGATCTCCTCGTACTTCAATTCCTCGAAGTACTTCATGGTGAACACGGCGCGCTGTTTGTCCGGAAGGGTCATCAGGGCACGTTGCAGTTGCCGCTGGATGTGGTCGCCATTGAAGTGTTCAGTGGCGTCCATGTTCGAGGTGAGGCTGTTCATCACGCTCTCGTTGCTGACGAAGACGTTCCGCTTCCGCCGCCGCAGATGGTCCAGACACTGGTTGTGGGTGATCCGGTAGAGCCAGCTGAAGAGGGCTGATCCGCCGCGGAACTGGTCGAGGTTGTGCCAGACCTTCACGAAGGAGTCCTGCAGCACATCCTGGGCCTCGTCGTGGTCGGTGACCATCCTGCGCACGAAGGCATAGAGCCTACGCTGGTATTGGCGCATCAGCAGATCGAACGCATAATGGCGCGTCCGTTCCTCGCGGAACATGGCCATCAGTTCTTCGTCGGACAGGTCGCTCATGCTGTCCGTACGGTTGAGGTCAGCGGCGTGCCATCACGCGGCGCACGGCATCCACGATGTGGGGCGCGTCCAGCCCGTATTTCGTCAGCAATTGGTCCGGGGTGCCGCTCTCGCCGAAGCTGTCGTTCACAGCGACGTACTCCTGGGGTGCGGGGTGTCGGGTAGCCAGGACCTGGGCAATGGCGTCGCCCAAGCCGCCATGGCGATTGTGTTCCTCGCAAGTCACCACGCATCCCGTCCGTGCTACACTAGCTAGGACGGCTTCCGTGTCCAAGGGTTTGATCGTGTGCACGTTGATGACCTCGGCGCTCACCCCTTGGGTGGCGAGTTGCTCGGCTGCCTGCAGGGCCCGCCAGACCAGGTGGCCACAGGCGAAGATGCTCACGTCCGTGCCTTCCACCAAGCGTTGCGCCTTGCCGATCTCGAAAGGCAGGTCGGCGGGGATGAACACGGGCCATTTGGGGCGCCCAAAGCGCAGGTAGACCGGGCCGTGGTGTTCGGCGATAGCAAGCGTGGCGGCCTTGGTCTGGTTGAAGTCCGCAGGCACGATGACGGTCATGCCGGGAAGCATGCGCATGAGACCGATGTCCTCCAGGATCTGGTGCGTGGCACCATCCTCACCCAGCGTGAGACCCGCATGGCTGGCGCAGATCTTCACGTTCTTGTCGGAGTAGGCGATGCTCTGGCGGATCTGGTCGTAAACGCGGCCTGTGCTGAAGTTGGCGAAGGTGCCGGTGAAGGGGATGTGCCCTCCGATGGTGAGACCCGCAGCGATGCCCATCATGTTGGCCTCGGCGATGCCCACCTGTACGAAGCGCTCGGGGAATTCCTTCTGGAAGGCGTCCATCTTCAAGGAACCGGTGAGGTCGGCACAGAGGGCCACCACCTTGGGGTTGGTGCGGCCGAGCTCGAGCAATCCGGCGCCGAAACCGCTGCGGGTGTCCTTTTGGTCCAGGATGGGGTAGGTGGTGGGCATGGGTCAGAAGTTCACGGTGGTGGAGCGGCCGCTCTCGATGGTCACCTCGCGGTCCAGCGAAAGTTCGGTGCGGGTGGCGTTGCGGCTGCGGTAGGTAACGGTGTAGGTACCGGGTTGCAAGCGGAATTGGTTGCGCATACCGGTGGGGTCCAGATCGGTCACCCAGACCAGTTCATCGGCCTTGCGCTGGAAGATGGCCCCCGGTCCTGAAGTGGATGCCTGCACATTGAGCACCCCGTGCTTGGGCACCACAATGGGGGTCACTTGTCCTTGTTGGACCCTCACATCCTGGATGATCAGCCGCGGCAAGGTGAGCACTTCCAGGTCATAGACGCCCACACGATATCGCTGGCTGGTGCCCAAGTGTTGGGCGTTGAGGGTGTTGGGTTGGTCCTTGCGGCGTACGATGCAGGCCACCTCGTGCCCATCGGACGGCCCGTTGCCCACGCTCAGGTCCAGCGTGCCCATGCCCGCATCCAATGCGATGATGGTATGCACCCCTGGCTTCACCACCACCTGTTCCCGGACCGAGGGTGGCACGGTATGGGCCACCACACGGTAGGTGTTTATGGGGTCGATCCCCAAGGTGTCCGGAATGCCCCGGTCGTTCAGGGTATGCATCAGGTGATAGCGGACCTGTCCGGTGCGTTGGTCATAGAGGGTCACGGGCACATCGGTCTCCGTTGGCTTTCCGTCCGCGGTCATCAAGCTGATCTGGGCCGTGGTCGTATTCAATGCCTGGGTCACCACCACCTTCAGCACATGTTCGAAGAGCTCGGGGGTACTGGCGTCGAAATAATTGCCCACGCATTGCAGCGCGTACTTCTCCGCGTCGCCAAGGCCGACACCGATGACGAAAGGCTTCAGCACGATGCCTCGCGCTTGGAGTGCGCGACTGACGGCACAGGGGTCCTCATCACAGGCTTCGATGCCATCGGTGATGAGGATGATGATGTTCCGTACGGTCCTGGCCCCTTTGGTGGTCACCGTTTCCGGGAAGTCCTTCGCCGCACGTTCCAAGGACCGGGCGATCGGAGTGGTACCGACACAACGCACGGACATCAGGGTGCGCTCCATGTCCGGTATGCTGTTCGGGCTGAACGCGACCTCCAGGTTCGTGTCGTCGCAATCCTGCTTACCGGGTTGAATGGGTGTCTGATGGCCATAGAGGCGCAAGGCCAGCTCCAGGTCGGGCTGGTCCTTCAGTTCCTTCAACGCGGTGAGGAGCAGTTCCCGCGCCGTATTGATCTTCGGCTGGTTGCCCCAGAAAGCGTTCATGCTGTTGCTCGCGTCCATGACGAAGAGCATGCGCGTGAGCGGGGGCTGCGGGGCCGCATCCTGGCCGTGGGAGACCGATGCGATGAGGAAAGCGAGGCTCAGGCACAGACCGGTTGGAATGGCACGCATGGTGCGTTGAAGGGTCCATGGTAGGACCCTCCGCATACCAACGGTGAAAAGCGTGCCGATCGCGTGCATGCCGATCAATAGTCGCCGAGGCTCTCTTCCAACTGGCCCAAGGCGGAGGCCAACTGTTGGTCGTTCGGAGCGATCCCATGCCAGGCATGACTGTTCATCATGAAGTCCACTCCCTGGCCCATCTCGGTGCGCATCAGTACCATCACCGGGCGACCGCGTCCGGTGCGTTCCTTGGCCATGGCGTATGTGCGGAGGAGTGCTTCCATATCGTGCCCGTCCACCTTCAATACATCCCATCCGAAGGCTTCCCACTTGGCATGCAGATCACCCAAAGGCAGCACCTGGTCCACATCACCATCGATCTGGCGACCATTGTAGTCCACGGTGCTGATCAGGTTGTCCACACGTTTGGCGGAGGCGAACATGGCGGCCTCCCAGATCTGACCCTCTTGCAGTTCACCATCGCCGTGCAGGGTGTATACCAAGCGATCGTCGCCGTTGAGCTTCTTGGCCAGCGCCGCACCGATGCCCACGCTCAAGCCTTGCCCCAACGAACCGCTGGCCATACGCACTCCGGGCAACCCCTCGTGGGTGGTCGGGTGCCCTTGAAGCCGGCTATTGATGCGACGGAAGGTGGCCAGTTCGCTCACCGGGAAGTACCCACTTCGCGCCAACACACTGTAGAACACCGGGCTGATGTGCCCGTTGCTGAGGAAGAACAGGTCC
>ENA-UOWO01002557-UOWO01002557.1-activated-sludge-metagenome-genome-assembly--contig:-NODE-2557-length-22323-cov-17.796704_pt1 | contig 22323 bp, 17 predicted proteins | sample MGYA00238148_ERZ761564 | MGnify/ENA primary metagenome ERZ761564 (study PRJEB28885, sample SAMN05720194) | activated sludge metagenome | isolation source: Anaerobic digester | place: USA... | reverse complement strand
GATAAAGCGTATAAAATCGCGGATGAAATAAGGTGTTATTGCCGGGATAATTTAAAAGGCGGCAATGACAGGGAACAGCGCTCCATCAATTTAAGCATAGGCGTGTGTTCGTATCCGTCTCTGGCGGAAGACGCAAGGACCCTTATTATGAACGCCGATGAAGCCCTTTACCTTGCCAAACACAACGGCAGGAACAGGGCGGAAAAGTACGTAAAAGCGGCAGCCGGGCAGCCTGGCAGCTGAGCGGCAGAGAAGTAAGAACTAGAGGGACAGAGGGACGGATGCACGGAGGGACGGAAGGAAGGGACGTAAAGGCGTGGCCGGGCAGTTAAGCGGCCGGGTTTAGATCTGGTAGGCGTACCATTTAGGGTGCGGCAGTTGATTTAGTGTTTAATTATTTTTAATCCAAATACTTTACAGCCTAAAAAAACACAACTTCCTATTATAAAAACTTCCAATCGATAATCTTTCGCTTCCGCTTAAATGCGTATAGCTTAATTTCTAATTATATAAATGTTGACAAATAAGTATACACTTTGTATACTTTGGTATACACCCGCAAAGATAATTAAAACTTATAGCAGGGATTTATTAAAAAGGTATAGGATTAATAATAAATAAAATTTATCAGGGAGGGTATTTTAATGGATGGCGGGATGCGGTTTTTAAAGGACGGAAAGTCAGAAGGGTTTTACACGGGGATGAATGGTGGTTTGTGATTTCGGATATTGTTGCTGTACTTACTGATTCTGTTCAACCTGACGGGTATATAAAAGACATGCGCAGAAGGGATCCTGAACTTGCAAAAGGGTGGGGGCAAATTGCCACCCCCCTTAAAGTTCCTACTAAAGGCGGGGTTCAAAAAATGAACTGCGCGAATACAGAGGGGATATTTCGTATTGTTCAGTCTATCCCTTCTCCGAAGGCGGCTTTTTGGGTTATGAATTAGTATAGGCAATCTTGGGCGTTATGATTAAGAAAATGCAGCATAATTATATATTTTAAATTTAGAGGGGGATTTATGTCGCCTATTTCGGTTTTAAAGAAAACGTTTGGATATGAAAGTTTCAGGCCGGGGCAGAAAGAGCTTATTGATAATGTCATGGCCGGAAAGGATTCCATAGGCATCATGCCAACCGGTGCGGGAAAGTCTGTTACTTTTCAGATACCGGCGCGGCTTATGAAGGGGACGGTGCTCGTCATCTCTCCTTTAATTTCTTTAATGAAAGATCAGGTTGATTCTTTGAATGAATACGGGTTTAAGGCGGTTTATATCAATTCCAGCCTTTCGGCCGTGGAAAAAGAAAAACGCCTTCTGGAATTTAAAAACGGCGGGTATGAACTTGTGTATCTTGCTCCCGAAGCTCTTGATTCGGGAATCGGAAGTTTTGTTGAGGACTTTCCTGTTGTGTTGGTTGTTGTAGATGAAGCCCATTGTATCAGCCAATGGGGCCATGATTTCAGGCCATCTTACAGAAATTTACAGGGGCTAAAAAAGAGGTTTGGCGATATTCCTGTATTGGCGCTTACTGCCACTGCCACTTCAAAGGTGATAAAAGATATAGGAGAACAGCTGGGAATGGAGTCGCCAAGCGTTTATCGCGGTTCGTTTTACAGGCCTAATCTTAAAATAGCATGCGCGAAAAAGGGCGGGGATGTTAATGTCAGAAAGTTTGTTTTGGATTACGCGAAAAGCCATGACAAAGAGAGCGGGATTGTTTACTGCTGGAGCAGAAAACGTGTTGATGGTTTTGCCGAATATCTTCAGGAAAACGGGATAAAGGCGCTGCCTTACCACGCGGGGCTTAAAGCGGAGCAGCGGGCTGAAAATCAGGATGCGTTTTTAAAAGATGACTGCGATGTTGTTGTGGCAACCATTGCGTTTGGTATGGGGATTAATAAATCCAATGTCAGATATGTGATACACGCGGATATGCCAAAGACTTTGGAAGGGTATTATCAGGAAATAGGAAGGGCGGGCAGAGACGGCTTGGACAGCGACTGTGTTATGTTTTATTCGTGGGCTGATGTGGTGAATTATGGAATGTTTTTAAAGGATTATATGGATGAAAATGTAAGGGAAGATTTCAGAAAGAAAACAACGGATATGTTCCGTATGGCCGAACGCCATACCTGCAGGCACAGGGAAGTTGTGAATTATTTTGGTGAACAAATGAATGACTGCGGCGGTTCGTGCGATGTGTGCAGGGGGATTACCGTTAAAGAACTTGTGCGGGATAATAATACTTTTGCACGGATAAAACCTTTTGAAACCGGATTTGAAGCAGCCGGCATGCCTGATGAAGGCCTGTACGAAAGGCTCAGGGTATTAAGAAAAGAACTGGCAAAAAAACAGAACCTGCCCGCGTATATGGTATTCAGCGATAAAGTGCTTAAAACAATGGCGGGTGTAAAGCCGAAAAATGAATCACAAATGCTTGCGATAAGCGGCGTAGGCGGGATGAAATTTTCAAAATACGGGATAAAATTTTTGAATGAAATAAATGGTTCGATTGGCGGTAATTCAGAATCCGGGGTTTCTTCAATTGTTAAAATGACGGATTTTATAGAAAAATTAAAATTGAAATATGCGGGCATAAAACTGGCTAAAAGTGACGGCGATATTACTGATGAACATATCCGCCTTCAAAGGGAAAAGTTCAGGCGGGCATACGAACCGTGGAGCGGTGAAGAAGATAAAGATTTTACGGCGGTGTATAAAGAGACAAAAAGCATACCGGATTTGAGTGTTATTTTTCACAGAAATCCCGGAGCGATAAGTTCAAGGATAAAGAAATTAGGATTGGGCTGATCCGGACATTTAAACAGCTGCAAGTTAAGGTGTTTTAAGGGCTGAATATGCCTTGTTTTTCGCTCCTGCTTAAATGCCTATAGCGTAATCTGCTATTGCCGAACTTCTGTCTTTTTACCCTCCGTCCCTCTGTGCATCTGTTCCTCGGTTTTTATATATTTCCCTTTAAAAATTGGTTTTTTTGTAATATAATCCTAACATTACCCCCAAATGGTAATGGCGCGTTTAACAGCGCGCACCAGGCAGGGGTTGGAGCCATTTCCGGCAATCGCCCTTATAGGGCGCCGGAATAAATCCGCGCGGGTATACCGCGGGAGGCCCGGTAATGAACCGTTTTAGGTTCAGGAAGAAGGAAAATGCGTATGAAAAAGGGGAAAGTAAGGATACTTGCAGAAAGATGCAAGGGGTGCAATCTTTGCATATTAGAGTGTAAGAAAGGCGAATTAAAACAGGGAAAAACCGTAAACAAACAGGGTTATTCCGTTGTTGAATTTGTAAACAACGGCAAATGCAATGGCTGCACCCTGTGCGCTATTGTCTGCCCTGACGCCGCCATTGAAGTGATACTGGAGGCGGAAGAATGAGCGGAAAAATGTTAATGAAAGGCAATATAGCAATAGCGGAAGGCGCGATTGACGCCGGCTGCAGGTTTTACGCGGGATACCCGATAACGCCGCAGAACGAGATTCCGGAATACATGTCAAAGCGCATGCCGGAAGCCGGCGGGGTTTTCATGCAGGCGGAAAGCGAGCTGATATCAATTAACCTGGTATTCGGCGCGTCAGTTGCAGGAGCGCGTTCCATGACCACTTCGTCTTCGCCCGGTATGTCTTTGATGCAGGAAGGAATTTCCTACATGGCGGGATGCGAACTTCCGGGCGTTATTGTAAACGTAATGCGCGGCGGGCCGGGCCTTGGAAACATTGCACCTTCGCAGAGCGATTATTTTCAGGCGGTAAAGCCGGGCCACGGCGATTTTCGGATGATAACGCTGGCGCCGTCAAATATTCAGGAAATGTATGATTTTACGTTTGAAGCTTTTGACCTTGCGGATAAATACCGCAATCCGGTGATGATCTTAACAGACGGGCTTCTGGGCCAGATGATGGAAACAATAGAGTTAAGCCGCGGAAGAAAACCTTTAAACCCGCGGCCTGCTTCGGAATGGGCCTTAACCGGCGCAAAAGGCAGGGAGCCAAGAAAGATACTTTCGCTTTTAATGAAACCGGGCGCGCTTGAACAGCATAATTATGACCTTTGGAAAAAATACGATGAGATTAAAAAAAGCGAACTCAGGTATGAATTTAACGAGAAGGAAAAAGACTACGACTGCCTTATAGTGGCGTTTGGAAGCGTGGCAAGGACTTCAAAAGGCGTGATTGCCGAAGGCAAGGATATTAAGGCCGCGCTTTTCAGGCCGGTTACGCTTTGGCCTTTTCCTTACGCGGAGCTCCGCGAAGCCGCGAAGAAAGCAAAAAAAGTTTTTGTCTTTGAAATGAACATGGGCCAGATGGTTGAAGACGTAAGGCTTGCGGTGCAGGATGATTCCAAAGTGGAATTTTACGGCAGGCCGGGCGGCGGCCTTCCAAGTCAGGAAGAACTTTTAAGCTTCCTGAGAAAGAAGGTGAAGTGATATGGAAAAATTAATTTACGGCATGCCCGAATCGCTGAAGAATGTTTCCACCACCTATTGCCCGGGATGCTCGCACAGCACGGTGCATAAACTGATAGCCGAAGTGATTGATGAACTTAAAGTAAGGGAAAAAACAATAGGCGTGGCGCCTGTGGGCTGCGCGGTGTTCGCGTACGATTTCTGGAACTTTGACGTGACCGAAGCCGCGCACGGAAGGAATCAGGCCGTGTCCGCCGCTATTAAAAGGGTGCTTCCCGATAACGTGGTTTTTTCGTATCAGGGAGACGGTGACCTGGCTTCAATAGGCATGGCGGAAACAATACACACCGCCAACCGCGGAGAGAATATAACGGTAATATTCATCAACAACACAAATTACGGAATGACGGGCGGGCAGATGGCGCCCACATCCCTGCTTGGCCAGGTTACGACAACTTCGCCAAAGGGAAGGGACGCGCAGCATTACGGTTATCCGATAAAAATGCTGGAGCTTTTAGCGCCGCTTGAAGGGGTAAAGTACTTAGAGCGCGTTAAGGTGACAAACGCCGCTTCTGTAATTAAGGCGAAGAAGGCGATAAAGAAAGCTTTTGAGAACCAGATAAACAATACGGGGTTTTCCATGATAGAAGTGCTTGGATCCTGCCCCGCCAACTGGAAGAAAGAGCCCGCGGAAGCAAACCGCTGGGTTGATGAAAAGATGGCGGAGTTTTATCCCCTTGGCGTTATTAAAGACGCCAGGTAAAAAAAGCACATATCAAAAGGAGAACAACAATGACTGAAAAAATAATGATAGCGGGAAGCGGAGGACAGGGAGTTTTGATGCTGGGCCTGTTTCTTGCAAGGGTAGCGGCAATGGAAAAAAAGAACGCGACGTGGCTGCCGGCTTACGGCGCGGAAAAACGCGGCGGGTTTTCGCACTGCAGCGTGATAATAAGCGATGAGGAGATCTTTTCGCCTATGGTTGAAAATCCTGACACGCTTATTGTGTTTGACCAGAGGGCATATGATTCATACAAGTCAAGGGTAAAAGAAAACACGCTTGTGATACAGAATTCAACGCTTGTAAAGGACGACGAGGCTTTGCCGGGGAAAAAAGTAAAACTTCCGGCGCTGGAAATGGCAAATAGGCTTGACCTGGCAAAGGTGATGAATGTGATTATGGCGGGCGCTTATGTAGCCGCCAAGAAAGTGATAAACGCCGAAAACGCGGTGGAAGAATTAAAATCGTCGCTTGGCAGGAAAGAAAGCGGCGTGATCAAAAAAAATATAGATGCTTTTAAGGCGGGGATGGAATATGCCGGGAAAAAGTAAGCGGCCTTCGGGCGGAAAAATAAGAAAGGCCGTTATTGAAGACGCGCCTTTTATACACATGGCAATTCAGAAATACGCTTCAGCGGCGGACCTTTTAATCAAGCCGCTGGCCGATATTTATTCGCAGATACGCGAATATTTTATCTATGAAGTGAAAGGCAAACCCGCGGGCGTTATTGCCCTGCACATTTACTGGTCCGATATGGCGGAAATAAGGTCGTTTGTGGTTGAACAGGAAAGCAGGATGAAAGGCGGCGGCGGCAGACTTTTAAAAGCCGCGATGTCGGAAGCCAAAAAAATGGGAATTACCAAAGTGTTCGCGCTTACAAAAATACCGGGTTATTTTATCAGCCGCGGATTTAAAGAGGTGGAAAAAGCCGCCCTTCCCCAGAAAATATGGAAGGACTGCTTAAACTGCCCAAAATTTCCGGGGTGCGATGAAACCGCGGTATTATTCGATTATAACGGGGACAAAGTTTGAAAGACAAAAAAAAGGAACTGGCGGTTAATTTTGAAATAGTCATCAGAGAAGAAGAGGGCAAATTCATCGGCGAATGCAGGGAGCTTCCGGGCCTTGTGGCCGGCGGGGCCAATTCGGGCGAAGTCATAAGAAATTTAAAAGCGGCGATACCGCTTTACCTGCGTTACGTTCCCAAAGAATCTTTTATTCCCGTTTACGAAAATGAGATAATCCCCATCATCTACGATTTTGAAGAGTTCAACGGATACCTTTACGCCGCCACAAACAAGGACACCGTTATACGCACTTCCGCGGGCGATACCGGTTCATGGGAAAGCATAACGGTTGCCAATATTTATTCGCCGTATTTTAACGGGCCTGTAGGGCAGACAAAAAGTTTTGAAAAAGAGGAGCTTGGCGACTATACGCCGCAGGTTTACTGTTTAAAGGCGTACAATGACCTTGGCACGCCGAAACTTTTCTGCGGGACAAACGCCAGCGGCGGAATATATGAAAGCTTTGACGGAAAAACCTGGAGCCTGTCGTTTAACAGCCAGGAAGCAAGGGTGCACTGCATGGAAGTATTTAAAGGCAGGCTCTTTGCGGGGACTTCAACCGAAGGCAAAATTTACAGTTACAACGGCACGCACTGGGTGATATCAATAAACACAACCGAACTTGCGGTTACGGCTTTCGGCATATACAGGGATTATCTTTACGCCGGCACATACCCCAACGGCGTCATTTACAGGACCGCTGACGGTATTAACTGGCAGAAAATATACGACACCAACCAGTCTTTTGTAAACGGTTTTTATGTTTTTAAAAACAGGCTTTACGCTTCAACATCAAAAGCTTCGGGCGGCCTTATTTTTATGACGGAAGACGGAACCAACTGGGTGGAAAATTTCTTTTCGGAAAAGGACGTGAACTTTTACGGTTTTGCCTCTTTTTCAAACAATCTTTACGTGGGAAGCGGCGACAACGGAAAAATTTACAAATCGCTTGACGGCAAAAGGTGGGAGCTTGCGTTTCAGACCGACGAAGAAGACGTCCGCTGCCTGTGCATGTTCAACGGCTACCTGTATTTTGGGTCTTCGCCCAAGGGCAGAATATTCAAGACAACGGTAAGCAATACGCCGCCTCCGCGCGCCCTTGACATCGCGGTTTCGGAGATTACTTCCCACAGCGCGGCAATCAGCTGGCGCACGGACAGGGAAGCACAGACCATAATTGAATACGGCATAGATGAAAGTTACGGCAACAACATAATAAACGAAACCATGACCGCGGAGCACAGGATAACCTTAAACAACCTGCGCGCAATGACAAAGTACCATTTCCGCATACTGACGTATTCGGATATGGGAAGTTTTTCGGGAATTATAGATAATTACACCTTTACCACGGCCGCTGCCGTAACGCCTGTAATACAGTCCGCCACGCACGCCGCGCAGGAAAAGTGGTACGGAAAAAACGAGGCGGAATTCAGGTGGGGACAGCACCTTGACATTAAACACTACCTTTACATGATAGACCAGGAACCGGACACAATACCGGAGCCTTCGCAGTGTTCCATAACTGTCAATGAATCTGTAAATGTAAAAAACCTTGACGACGGCGTGTGGTATCTGCATTTAAGGATTGAAGACAAGGCGGGCAACGTAAGCTCCGCAGCTTCGCATTTCTGCGTAAAGATAGACACGCAGGCGCTGCCGCCGGCGGTTGTTTCGCCCACGCACGAAAACAGCGATATGTGGTATTCAAATAACACGCCGGTTTTCACATGGGAAAAACCCGAGGACTTATCAGGCATTGAAGGGTATTACTATATTATTGACGACCTGCCGAATTCCGTGCCGGGCGAAAAAAACGGCACGTTCACAATGGCGCCCGCGGTCAAGTCCGTTCCGCTGGAAGACGGGGTAAAATATTTTCATGTGGTTTCAAAAGACACGGCCGGAAATGTGGGCACCAAGGCGGCGCATTACAAGTTCTGCGTTGACACAACCGCTTTAATGCCTGCTGTTTCTTCACGCACGCATCCAGACGAAGAATCATGGTACAACAAACCCAAGGCCGAACTTCATATAGCAAGGCCGCAGGATTTATCCGGGATTGAAGGTTTTTATTATACTGTTGACCAGAAGCCGGACACAAAACCGTCTGATACCGACTGGGTTTACACCAAATCAAGCGATATTGAACTGCCGGCCAAATCGGACGGAATATGGTACGCGCATGTAAGGTCAAAAGACACTGCGGGAAATGTTTCGGCTGAAACCGCGCATTTTAAATTTAAAATAGACACGCAGGCGCTGCCACCGAACATTTCGTCGGTTTCGCACCCTGATTCCCATAAGTGGTATAATCTTAAAAAGGCGCAGTTTAAAATTATGCCGCCCGAAGACTTATCGGGTATTGACGGGTACTATTACATAATCGACGGCAAAGAAAAAAATATTCCTGACACCACGGCGACATGGACGGATAAGGATACTATTTTTTCGGCGGATTTAAAGGACGGCGAATGGTACCTGCATGTTACATCCCGCGACAAAGCAGGCAATGCCGGCCAGATGGCGTCGCATTACCGCGTTAATATTGACACTGCGGCAAAACCGCCGGCCGTGTTTTCAAAGACGCATCCCGACCAGGAACAGTGGTACAACAACGCGATACCGGAACTTCACTGGGACACGCCGGAAGATTTATCCGGCATAGAGGGTTATTACTATACGGTGGATAAAAAACACAATACAGTCCCGGTTAAGGAAAATTCCGAATGGACAACAGCTAACCAGGTCACAATTCAGCCCGCGGAAGACGGGATATGGTATTTTCATATTATTTCCAAGGACAACGCGGGCAATACAGGATGGGAAGCTTCGCATTACAGGATAAAGATAGACACAAAAGTGGAGCAGCCAAGGATAAGTTCTTCAACGCATCCTGATGAAAAAAACTGGTACAATTCGCCGCGGGTAAAAATAGGCTGGACAGTGCCGCAGGACCTTTCAAAAATCAAGGCTTTCTATTACCTGTTTTCCAGGGAAAAACATTTAAAGATACCGCAGGAGCTTGCTGTAAGGACGGATATGCGCGAAGTTGAACTTACAGTGGAAGAAGAAGGCGTTTATTATTTCCACATTGTGGGGGAAGACAATGCGGGAAATATAGGCGATGAACCGGCTGTTTTCACCGTAAAAATAGACCTTGTGGCGGAACCGCCGAAAATCATTTCAACGACGCACGTTAATCCGGACAAATATTATTCCAACATAAGCCCGGTGTTTGCCGTTGAAAAAATCAACGACATGTCCGGAGTTGACGGTTACTACTACATGATAGACAGGAATCCCGACACCATGCCTGATAAAAAGAATTCCAGATACGTTCAGGACGGAACGATAAAAGTGCCGGACAAACTTGAAGACGGCGAGTGGTATTTTCATATTATTACAAAGGACCGCTCCGGCAATACCGGGACAGAAGCCACGCATTTAAAATTTATGATTGAAATTACACCGCCGGAAGTTTCAATTACCGAACTTCCTGAATTCATAAACGCGGAAAAGTTTGACGTTTCCTGGGAAGCGCAGGATAAAGAATCCGGCGTGGCGTGTTTTGACGTTGAATTCAGGGAAGGCGAAAAGGGCAAGTGGAAACCGTGGCTTAATGATTCAAAGGACAGGCAGGCGAAATTTTCAGGCAGCGACGGTATAACATATTTCTTCAGGGTAAGGGCAAAAGACAACGCCGGCAACTGGTCACAGTTTATGGAGCCGGAAAAAGCAAGGGTCACGGTTGACGTGTCTCCGCCTTCGCAGGTAATCCAGTTAATTGCGAAACCGCATAAAGGCGGGGAGATTCACCTTGAATGGAATAAATGCACTGATTCAATAAGCGGGCTGGCATATTACAGGATTTACAGGTCAACCGTGTCGGGCCACGCCGGCATGCAGATAAACGACGACGGGCAGACCACGGAAACAAAATACACTGATTCTTCAAAGGACCTTGAAGACGGGATAATCTATTATTACACGGTAAGGCCGGTTGACAGGATAGGAAATGAGACAGAAAGCGGAAACAAACAGGTGCTTGCAATATGCGACAGGGCGGCAATGCCGCCTGTGGTAAGGTCTTTTTCGCACCCGATGCAGGCGGACTGGTATAACATTAAAAATGTAAAACTTACCTGGGATACGCCGCAGGATGCCACAAGGATAACGGGGTATTATTATATTTTTGACCAGACAGCCACCACACTTCCGGGAGAAAAGAACGGCACATGGTTTACGGATAACGAAATTGATTTTAACGGCGTTTCCGACGGCACGTGGTATTTCCATATTGTTTCAAAGGATGAAGCGGGAAATATCTCCGAGGAAGCGTCACACTTTACAGTAAACGTTGACACCACAAAACCCAAACCGCCGGTTATTTCTTCCATTACCCACCCGGATTTCAACGGCTGGTACAACGGCAATTCGCCTTCGTTCAGCTGGACAGTTCCGCCGGACCAGGCCGGCATTGACGGATATTACTATGTTTTCAACCAGATAAAAAATACATTGCCGCAGCCTTCCACTTCTTCATGGACCAAAGGCACAATGGCGTCTTTTGTGGATGTGCCGGACGGCGTGTGGTATATGCATGTGACGGCCAAAGACACGGCCGGAAACATTTCGGAGGAAGCGTCGCATTTCCAGGTGAATGTCGCCATGACGCCTCCGCCTCCGGCTGTTTTCTCTTCAACGCATCCGGAGCAGGACAAATGGTACAGGGATAAATCCGTAAAACTGCAGTGGAAAGCCGCGCAGTATGTGAATGAAATTGCCGGTTTCTATTACGCGCTTGATAATTCTGAAAACACCATACCGACGCCGAAGAACAACAAGACGATGGATACGCATATAACTTATCCCGAACTTGCCGACGGAGTCTGGTACTTCCATATGCTCTCAATTGACAGGGAAGGCGTTGTGGGCAAGACCGCGTCCCATTTCAGGATAAGGATAAAGACAAAGGTAAAATTAAAAGGCGTTGTAACGCATTCAAACGGAATCATGCCGCTTGCCGGCGCGACCGTGGAAGTGATGAAAGATGACGGCACAACAATGGGCATAGGCATTTCCGGCAAAGACGGCGCTTTTGAAGTTGATAACTTAAGCGTGGGAAAAGCCAGGGTAAAGGTGTTAACCAAGAACCTTCCGCCGCAGATGATATATGACGTGGAATTTAATCAGGACGAACCTGAAAAGGTGATAAACATATCCACTGAAATTTTCGCGTATTATGAAGAGACAACAGGGAAAATGACCTTTTCCTATTATATCCCCGAAGACGGAGCCGTGACAATAAAAGTGTATAATGAATCGGGAAAGATTTTAAGCACTATTGAAGAACAGAAGAAAGGCAAAATATATAATTCATCGGTCTGGGATACCGCGGGCAATGAAGACGGAATATACCTTTATCAGATTTCGTCAAAAGGCGTTGTCAGCGGCAAGATAACCAAATACGGCATAAGAAAGATAAAAAAGGGGAAGTAATCATGGAAAAAAAATGCGGGTCCTGCGGTGTGCAAAACAGGGACGGGGCAAAGTTCTGCGCGTCCTGCGGAGCGCCGATTGGCGCTGTTAAGGAAAAAACAAAGGCGGTAAAAAAACCTTTATCGCCCGCCGCGGTAAGGCTTCGCGTAATAATCGCGGTTGTTCTGGCTGTTGTTGTGGTTATTTTTAGCGTGACGGCATCAAAGTTAAAAGAAGTGCGGCAGTCAAAGACAATTGAACTGGTAAAAGGGGATTTTGAATCTGAAGACACGGCGGTTTTTTCAGCCATAAACCGGCGCGGTTTTGAACATCAGGGCCTTAAATGGCAGATGGCGGTAAATCAGATTAAGGGCGTCTACCGTTACGCAACGGATTCAAAAGACCCTGATTTTATGTTTTCCATGATGGTTAACCAGCCTGATTTTCTGCAAAAACTTCCGCACGCTAATTTTATGAGCCTTGGAATCTATGATAATAAATTGTACGCGGTTAAATATGAATTCGGCGAAACAGAAGAGTATTTAAGGCAGGTAATAAAAATTCCTGACGGCGAAGCTGTGCTGTACGGCAGGTATCTTGGCATAAGAAGGGTTTTTGAAAGGCTTTTTGGAACCCCGTCTTTTGTGAAAGACGACATTAAGAAATACCCCGTGAAAGAAAGGCTTAAATACCTAAAAGATGGCAAAGATAATAAAGGCAATTCAAGCAATATATACATCACATGGGACCTTGGAAATACAAAAGCGGAACTTGTAATGTTCGGCTCCGGCGAAAAAGCACACCTTACGGTAAGGTTCCTTTATATGCCGGTATGGGATATAGTGGGCAAACACTAAATGAAAAACGGCATATCCGCGGTTAATGTATTTACTGTCTTTATCATAGCCGCGCTTGCCCTGGTGCCCGTTGCGGTGAATACCGCTTCCTACAATATTGTGCACATCAAGGATATTATCTTTTTAATCTGCGCTTTTGGCGCGTTTTTTGCCTGGCTTTTTTCAAAAAATTCTTCGGTAAAAGCCGTAGCTTTATTACCTTTGGCGTATTTCGCGTGGGCCGCCGTATGCGCCGCGGCAGGTGATTACGGATATGCCGCGTTAAAACCTTTTGCGGTTTATGCCGCAATCTTTGTTTTTTTTACGGCTGTTTCAAACCATGAAGGGCTTAACCTTTCCAATGTAAGAAACGCGGTAATTATAACCTCTGTGCCGGCTGTAATAACAGGAATGGCGCAGTCATTTATGCCCGGGCTGTTTAAGGGGTTTATGGTTTTTGGAGACAGGATACCTTCTTTATTCGGTAATCCCAATTTTTTTGCGGCGTACCTTGCGGCTGTTATCCCCATAACGCTGTGGCGCACGCTGTACGGCCTTGGAAGCGGAAAGTTTTTCAGCCTTATTATAACGGCTGCATCCGTGTTCTGCCTTTATAAAACAGGTTCCAAAGCCGGGCTGCTGACTGCGGCTGTTGAATTTATAATTCTTATTTGGGCTGTTACAAAACAGAGGCATGTGAAAATTGCTGTAAGGTACTTAATAATCGCTGTGTTGGCTTTTTTTGCGTTTTTTTTCGCCGCAAAAGCGCTGGGTATAAGCGGCAAAGATATCTTAAAGCTGAAACAGTGGGAAAAAAATGAATCCGTGTTTTTCAGGGAACAGGTGTGGTCAGGCGCGGCAAAAATGATACAGGACAGGCCGGTATTCGGCCACGGGCCGGGAGCTTTTACGCTTTCATATCCGCCTTATCGCACGGATAAACTTTTAAAATGGATGGATCAGCACGATTACGAAGTCACATATCCGGAAAATTTTCTGCTTCAGATTGCCGTTGAAACAGGAATCCCGGGCCTTTTAATTTTCGGGGCAATGCTTATATTTTTACTTCTTCATTTTTCAAGGGAAGAAAAAGAAGAGACGGACTTTAAACTTGGCTTTGTAGGGCTTTTATTCATAAATCTGTTTGGGGTGGACCTTAATTATACGCCTTCATATATGATGGCGGTGTTTTACGCCGGAATTTTCCTGAATGATTACAGGGGCAGGTCGTTAAAAATTAATGGTGCGGGCAGGATTATTACGGCGGCCGCGGCGGCGGCTGTTTTTATAACTGCGTGCATATTTCATGTTAAAAATGAGACGTCCGACGTAAAATTAAACACAGCTGTTTATATGTCAAGGGACAAAAACTGGAACGGCGCTGTCTTAAAGTATGAGCAGGCGCTTAAACTTAATCCGGATAATCTGACCGCTTTGTACTTTTCCGGAAACGCTAAGATGGACAGGGCGCTGCCTTCTGCGGGATATGAAGCGCTTGCAGATTATAAAAAACTTTCCGAAAAGGCGCCGAATTATGTTTTACTGCATTACCGCGCGGCAAAAGCATATTACAGGGCCGGCAGCATGGAAAACGCGGAACTTGAATATAAAAAGATGATTGCGCTTGACCCTTACTTTATGCCGGCTTTAAGCGAACTGGCGTACCTTTATTATTTTGACAGAAAAGACGCGGCAGCCGCCGAAGGGCTTCTTCTTGACGTAATAAAACGCAGCCCTGACGACCCTTCTTTTTACAACAACCTTGGCAATATTTATTTCGGTATGAAAAAGTATGATGACGCTGTTTTGTATTATAATAAAGCGGCGGCAATGAAACCGTCCGCGGATTATTTTTATAACCTTGGCTGCGTTTATCTGGCAAAGGATATGCCCGAAGAGGCGGTTGAAAACCTGGAAAAAGCGTCACAGCTTGATGTTAATAAGGCAAATCAGAAAATTCAGGTTATGCTTAATATCGCGCGCGGCCAGGCAATGAAAAGGAAGGGCAGGTAATATGGTGAAAATAGCGGTTTTTGTATCCGGCGGCGGAAGCAATTTACAGGCGCTTATAGACGCCGTGGAAAGCGGATACATTAAAAACGGAAAAATTGTGCTTGTCATATCCAATAACGCCGGCGCTTTCGGATTAAAGCGGGCTGAAAAACACGGCATCAAAAGCGTGTTTGTGAATCCGAAAGATTTTAAAACCCCGCAGGAATACGACGCGCATCTTGTGAAAATGCTTAATGACGCGCAGGCGGGCATTGTCTGCCTTGCGGGTTATATGAAAATTCTGACCAAAGAATTCATAGACGGCTTTAAAAAACCCATTATGAACATTCACCCGGCTTTACTGCCATCTTTCGGGGGCAAAGGGTGCTACGGGATTCACGTGCACGAAAAAGTGCTTGAATATGGGGCGAAAGTAACGGGATGCACGGTTCACTTTGTCGATTACGGCGCGGACACCGGCCCTATAATACTGCAGGAAGCGGTAAATGTATCCGCGGATGACACACCCGAAACACTTCAGAAAAAAGTGCTTGTATACGAACATAAATTATACAAAGAAGCGGTAAAATTGTTCTGCGAAGGCAGGCTTAAGCTTGAAGGCCGTATAGTAAAAATATCGGGCGCGGATCAAAAATGATATGCCCTTCGTGCGGCTATGAATATAAGGAAGGCGTGAAGATATGCCCTGACTGCGGAGCGGCGCTTGAAGAAAGCGCGGGAGTAAAAACTGCGGGGCAAAAAGAAGTTATTGCTGCGGACAAGAACGACCTTATATCAGCCGGGATTTTTGATGACCTTGCGGAATTTGAAGTTCTAAAAAAGTACCTTGAAGAAGATAACATATTTTATCACGCGGTGGAGCATAACCCTTCAAAGGAATCAATGCGCGGACATGCGCACCTTTCAAGGTTCCCTGTGGCGTATGAGCTTTTTATTGAAGAAAAAAAATATGAAGAAGCAAAGAAGCTTGTTGAAGAAATAAGGCAGGCAGCAGTGGACGCGTCGGATATCAGGTGGCAGGAAGCGCAGCCGGATATAGAAACCGCGGAGCTTTGCCAGGCGGAAACAGACCTGGAAGCTTCCGTCATACGCGATGTGTTGCTGCAGGAAGGCATTTACAGTTTTGCCAGGAATAATGTTTTGCCTTTTACAAACGTGATAATGTCCTTTTTTAACAGGAAAGGCAAAGTGACAATAATAGTGAACAAAGAGGACCTTGAGAAAGCGTCAAAAATAGTAAAACTGATGAAATAACATAATAATACGGAGGTAACAGAATGCTTAAGGTTAAACGCGCTTTAATAAGCGTATCTGACAAAACAGGAATTGTGGAATTCGCGAAAGAACTTGAAAAACAGGGCGTGGAAATTATTTCCACTGGCGGCACAAAAAAAGCGCTTCTTGACGCGGGCATAAAAGCCATGGACATTTCAGACGTGACCGGTTTTCCTGAAATGCTTGACGGAAGGGTAAAAACCCTTCATCCAAAGGTGCACGGCGGACTTCTTGCGCTGCGCGAAAACGCGGAGCACATGGCGACCATAGAAAAACACGGCATAAAGACAATTGATATGGTTGTGGTAAACCTGTACCCGTTTAAAGAGGTTATAAAAAAACCCGGCATCAGGATAGAGGAAGTGATAGAAAACATAGATATCGGCGGCCCTTCAATGGTGCGCTCCGCGGCTAAAAACGCGCAGTCGGTTGCCGTACTGACGGACAGCAAAGATTACCCTGTGATACTTGAAGAGATGAAAAACGGCGGGATAAAGCCGGAGACCCTGAATTATCTGCGCGTGAAGGCGTATAAGACAACCGCGGATTATGACGTGTATATCTCCAATTACCTTGAAAAAACGCTGTTAAATCCGCAGGAGCTGCCCGATAAAGTGCTTATAAGCGCCGACAAAAAGCAGGTGATGCGCTACGGCGAAAATCCGCATCAGAAAGCGGCGTATTACACTTTCCCGGGAGTGAAAGATTTGGGGCCTACCGCGTGTGAACAGCTTCACGGCAAGGAGCTTTCCTTTAATAATATAAACGATATGGACGCTGCAATGACAATAGTTAAAGCTTTTGACAATCCCGCGGCGGTAATAATAAAACACGCCAATCCATGCGGCGTTTCCGAAGCATCCGACATTACAACAGCTTATGTGCAGGCGTTTGAAGCCGACCCGCTTTCCGCTTTTGGCGGCATTTGCGCGATGAACAGGCCGTGCACCACAGCCATCGCCGAACGCGTGGATAAAATGTTTATGGAAGTGATAATTGCGCCTGAATATGAAACTGAAGCGCTTGAAATTCTGAAAAAGAAAAAAAATATCCGCATAATGAAAGCGGCTATGCAGAAACCTGTTTTTGAAAACGCCATAAGATATATGGATATTAAAAAGGTGACAGGCGGGCTTTTAATACAGGAACCTGACCTTAAAAATGTTACAGAGGCGGAATTAAAGGCGGTTACAAAAAAAGCGCCGTCTCAGCAGGAAATAAAAGACATGCTGTTCGCGTGGAAAATTGTGAAATTTGTAAAATCCAACGCCATTGTTGTGGCGAAAAACGGCGTAACGCTTGGAATAGGGCCCGGCCAGACAAACAGGGTGGGCGCGCTTTCCATAGCGGTAAATAACGCGGGTGAAAAGGCAAAGGGCGCGGTTCTTGCGTCTGACGCTTATTTTCCTTTCAGGGATAATGTGGACCATGCGGCAAAAGCGGGAATATCCGCTATTATTCAGCCTGGCGGTTCCGTGCGCGATGAAGAATCAATTAAAGCGTGCGATGAATACGGAATTTCCATGGTGTTCACAGGGGTAAGGCATTTCAGGCATTAATGCCATAATGCTCCAATATTATTGATTTAAACGTTATTTAATGGTAATATTTTAATAATTTTCCAAGAGGGTGAAACGTGAAAAAAAGTATCCTTTTTTTTATTTTATTGTTTTTATTAAGCGCGGGTTCTGTTTTTGCCGTCGGCGCCGGAAGCACGGGCCTTAACTTCATAAAAATATCACAGGGTGCGCGCCAGGCCGGAATGGGAGAGGCGTTTACCGGAATTGCCGATGATGTTAACGCGGTTTTCTGGAATCCCGCGGGTTTGTCGCAGCTAACCCGCCACCAGGCGTGCCTGATGCATTCAGTATGGATGCTTGACGTAAATTTTGAATATGGGGCTTATGCTTTTCCGCTTGGGGAACTTGGCACTATAGGAATATACGGGGTTTACCTTAACGCGGGTGAAATTTTAAAAACAGAAGAAGATTCTTTGGGTAATCCCATTTTTACAGAAGAAAAAGTGGGCGCCACCAATTTTAACATTACCCTTGCTTACGGCAGAAAATTATCCGCTTTCTTCGGCAAAGACTCCGTGTTTTCGGATTTTGCCGCGGGATTAAGCGTTAACATTTCAAGCGAAGACATAGCCGGCGATGCCGGCGGCGGCTACGGCCTTAATTTAAGCACCCTTTTTAATCCAAGATATGAAAATTATTCTTTCGGCATGTCGGTTGAAAATGTTGGATTTTCCAACAACAGGCCCTCTTTGCCCCTTGCCGTAAGGCTTGGATTCGGCTACCGCTTCGCGCTGGAAAACGTAATACTGCCGTTTACGGACGAGGGCGCTTTTATTTTTCCCGATAATTCTGCGGCTGCCGGGCTGGATGTGATTGTATATCCCACGGAGCAGATAGTAAGGTTCAATGCGGGCGTTGAAAAAATGTGGACGCTTAATAAATACCACAGCGTGGGCGTAAGGGCCGGGTATAAATTTTTAAATGACCTTGGTTTTGCGGCTGGAATTACAGCCGGCCTGGGATACAAACTGACGGCAGGCGAAAAAAACAGCATAGAAATAGACTATTCGCTTAACCCATACGGTGACCTTGGCCTGACCCACAGGATATCGCTTACCGGAAAATTTTTAGGAGAACCGGAAACAAGAAAAGTTCAGGACAAGCAGACGGCGGCGGAGTATTACAGAAGCGGATATGACCTTTTGTACGCAAAAAAATACCAGGAAGCTCTGGCTGAATTTACCGCGTGCCTGAAGAGGGATAATGAATATACATCCGCGTATATAGGTGTGGGGTCGTGTTTTCTGAATATGGGGAAGCCTGAAACAGCTTTAAAAGCGTACGAAAAAGCGCTTGAATTAAATCCGGAAAATGAAAAACTGCGCCAGTTTATAGAAAAACAGAAAACCGAAAAATTTCTTAACGGGCAGCAGAACCGGTAAAAATACCGTATTTAAAGGACGGGGACAAATGAGAGTAACCATTAAAGACATAGCAAAAAAAGTGGGTGTGACTCCGGCAACGGTTTCCATGGTTATAAATGACAGCCCGAAAATAAGCATAAAGACAAAAGAGCTTGTGTTGCAGGCAATTAAAGAGATGAATTATCACCCGAACTATATAGGGCGCAGCCTTGTAAAGGGAAAAACAAATAATATCGCTGTTGTGGCTTCTTTCTTTGCCTCTCTTTTTGCGCTTGAATCAGTAAGGGGTATTGAAAATAACTTAAGGCGCACCGGCTACAACCTTATTTTATATTCCACGAGGGGAGTGGAGGAAAATGAAAGGGATGTTTTAAGGCGGGTTTTTTATGAAAGAAGGGCCGATGGTTTCATAATAATAAGCTTAAAGCTGGATGATGAACTTGTATCAGAATTTGAAAGAGAAGGCATTCCTGTCGTGTTTATAGAAGAAATCGTAAAAGGCGCGCCTACCGTAAAATTTAACAATATAAAAGGCGCTTTTATGGCGACCGAACATCTGATAAAAAATAAAAGAAAAAAGATAGCCATCATTAAAGGTTCAAAAGTTTTAAACGCGGAGGAACGTTTTAAGGGCTATAAGGACGCGCTTGAACATTATGGAATAGCATATGACGAAAAAAGGGTAATAGATGTTGCTGATTACACTTTTGAAGAGGGAGCCCCGCTGCTGAAAACTTTAATGAAAAAAAGCGGCGGCGTGGACGGTATTTTCTGCAGCGCAGGCGATATAACCGCCATAGGCGTAATGGACGCCGCCAAGAAGATGGGTATAAAGATACCGCAGGATCTTTCCATTATTGGGTATGATGACGTTTACCTTTCAAACCTTACAAACCCGGCTTTAACAACCGTAAGGCAGCCTATCGCGCAGATGGGTATGCAGGCGTTTGACCAGTTAACGGACATGATTGAAGGCAGGGCTCCTATGGAAAGTAAAATAATAAGTTTTGAACCGGAACTTATTGTAAGAGATTCTGTCTGAATCCACGGCTAAAATGACACGTTTACTGAAATGCGCCGCGTTATTGATGTTAATGGCAGCCGGCGCGGGAAATGTTTTTTCTTCCGGAACCACGGCGGGCGATTTTCTGCTTGTTGACATAAGCGCAAGGGAAGCCGGGCTGGGATGCATTTACGCGCCAAGTTTTGCCAGGCCGTCAGCATCCAACGCCAATCCGGCAGTCCTTCACGGCATACAGGAAAAAATAGCGGCGTTCTCGCATTATACTTCCGTGTTCGGCACCAATTACGAGCAGCTTATTTACGCGCAGCCTTTGGGAGAAAAAGACAGTATTTCATTTTCCGTTTTATACGACACAAATCCGGAACTTTACCGGACAAATGAAGAAGGGTACGAAGTTGAAAAGATAGAAAATTACGACTTAACCGGCGCGTGTTCTTACGCAAGGGAAATGCTTCCTGATTTAAACGCCGGGATAAACGTGAAGTTTGCTTTTTCAAAAATACACAGAAGCGGAAATTTTGGTGCGGCATTAAACATGGGCGTGCTTCACAAAAATTTTGAGCAGAAGTACCTTATAGGCGCCTCCCTTGAAAATATAGGCATTAATTCTTCATATACAAAAGAAAAGGCGATGTTTCCCATGCTTTTTCGCGGCGGCTACGGTATTTATGTTTACAGGAACGAAGGGGATAAGATTGAAATCCTGGCGGAAGAAAGGATTTTCCTTGTTGAAAACGAAGGGGCGGAGACTTCGCTGGGGCTTGAAGTGACATACAAGGATTTTTTTACGGGAAGGATAGGATATATTTTCGGAAGGCAGGAAGGGCGCCTTGCAATAGGGGCCGGAGCTGTATACGGGCAGGCTGCGATAGACTACGCGTATCAGCCGTATTTTGTGGCTGATAACGCGCACAGGTTTACCATAACTTTTAAATTTTAGTGTCCGGAGAAGAGATGGAAGAAGCGGAAATTATAAACAGGATAAAAAAAGGCGAAACCGCCCTTTTTTCAGAGATAATTAAACTTTATAAGGGCGTTGTATTCGGCCATTGTTTAAGTTTTTTAAGGAACAGGCAGGACGCGGAAGACGTGTGCCAGGAAGTTTTTGTAAGCGTTTTCAATAACTTAAAGAAATTCCGCGGCGATTCAAAACTTGGAACGTGGATATACAGGATAACCGTGAATTCCTGCAAAAACAGGTTAAAACAGATGCAGCGTTTAAGGTCGCGCATGGCGGAGGAAAATTACAGCCCCAACGAAGAAGAAGAGATTAACGCGATGGTAAACAACATTAAAGAAAAAGAAGAAAACGAACCGGACAACCTTTTTGTTTCCAAGGAGATAAGGGCCGCGGTTTTTAAAAGGATAGGAGAACTTACCGAAGAACAAAGGCAGGTTATTATTTTAAGGGATGTTGACGGGCTGCCTTATGATGTTATAGGAAAAGTCCTTAAACTGTCGGTTTCGGCGGTAAAAAGCAAGCTTTTCAGGGCAAGGGAAAATTTACGTGAAAAACTGGAAAAGGATAAAATACTGTAAAGGGACATACTATTTTATACATTGACGCGTAAGACAAGTTCGCGTCAATGTATAAAATAGATAGAAACTTTTTTTAATATGCATTGTCAATATATACAAGGACGGTGAAAGATATGAAAGACAAAAAATGCGATAAAATTAAAGAGATGATAATGGAAAGCCTGGATGGCGCTTCAAACGCGCAAAATAAGGCTTTTATTGATTCTCACATTTCACAGTGTCCCGGATGCGCCAAATACTCCAAAGATATGGAACTTATCATCAATAATTCCAAAAATATCAGATTTAATGCCCCTGATTTCATTGAAACAAGAATAATGGCGGCGATACAGTCCCAAAATACCGTAAAAAAGCCTGTATTTGCCCATGTTTTAAGGGTTGGCGCGTCTTTTGCGGCTGTTGTTTTTGCGGCTACCTTCCTTATATATAATAACATCAGCGATAAACAGCATAAAGTTGAAATGGCATCCGTTAATTCTGCTGTGGAAACAGAAAAAGCGGTTGTTGTAAAAAATGACATTAAGAAAGAACCTGTCCGGACGGCAAAAGCAGAAGAAGCAGTAAAAGAAGCTTCAGCCGTAAAAACTGCCGAAACCTATGAAAAAAATGTCCTTGTATATGAATACAGGCCGGCTCCCAAACAGGAAGCTGTGGCAAACGTTCCGGCGGCTGCTGATAAAGCCGCGGAACAGCCGGTTTCTTCGGGCGTAAGGGCGGCAAAAGACCCGGGTGTTGAACCCACGCCGTCACCCCCCCTGCTTGACGCGGAAAAAGCGCTTGTTGCAAATAACCTTATTAATCCAAATCTTGGCCAGGCGGCCGCGATAAAGATAAAAGTAGATGAAACCGCAAGGGTAAAAGTTGTCATATATGACAAAGCGGTCCGCGAAGTTGCAAAACTTATTGATGAAGAAAAGACACCCGGAGCGTATCAGATAC
>ENA-UOWO01002556-UOWO01002556.1-activated-sludge-metagenome-genome-assembly--contig:-NODE-2556-length-22325-cov-5.358150_pt1 | contig 22325 bp, 18 predicted proteins | sample MGYA00238148_ERZ761564 | MGnify/ENA primary metagenome ERZ761564 (study PRJEB28885, sample SAMN05720194) | activated sludge metagenome | isolation source: Anaerobic digester | place: USA... | reverse complement strand
GTTTATTCTTCCTGTGTAAATTTAAAAAAGCAGTTGATAGCATTCTCTGATGAAATTGGCAAAGTCATTTATATCTACGATTTCAACGGCTTTAAAATCATTAAAAAACTGTCGGGGCATGCCGACAAGATAAATGATATCTGCTTTTCGAATGATGGTTCAATGATTGCCTCATGTGCAAATGATGGCCTAATTAAAATCTGGGATATTTCAAAAGGTACTGCAATCAGTTTTAAAAGTAATACAAAACATGTGTCGCGTGTGCAGTTTTTTGATAACGACCGAAAAGTGATATCTGCATCCGAAGATGGGGTTATCATCTATTGGGACATCGCCACCCAAAAGCAACTAGCATCCATTTATCCGGTAGGCGATAGTTTAACGGTGGTGGTAACTCCAGAAGGATATTTCGATGGTACTCCCGAAGCGCTCAGATACCTGTATTATGTGCAGGGAACGGATATCATTCCGCTGGAAGCATATTACGAGCAGTTCTACCGCCCCAATCTGTTGCAGCGCATTCTCAGGGGTGAGAGCATAGAGCAATCGAAGGTTGATTTTAACAAGCGCAAACCCAATTCGGGGGTAAAGATCACCGAACCGGCACAAGGCGATTATCGCAGTATCAATATGCCGGTGCCCACCAATGCGAACCTGCTCAAACTAAAAGCCAGCTTTACCGACAATGGTGGTGGGGTGGAAGAGGTTCGTGTGTATCGCAACAACAAGTTGGTGAAATCGGAAATAATTGGTTTGAACAAGCCCGGTGAAAGCATTTCGCGGAGCTTCGATGTTCCGCTCATGCCCGGAATCAACACCATTACCGTATCGGTATTCAACAGCGATCGCACCGAAATATGCGACACCATTAGGATGAATTTTTCGGGTACTATCACAGAGACAGCCGACCTGTATCTGGTTTCCATTGGTATCAACGAATACGAGAACCCACAATACCACCTGAATTTTGCGGTAAGCGATGCCCTCAGTTTTTCGCAGGCAATAGAAACAGGGGCAAAGACCTTGTTCGGGAATATCTATACCTACAACATCACCGACCGCGATGCTACCAAAGCCAATATTACAAAAATTCTCAATGAGGTGCAGTCGAAAGCCAAACCATGGGATGTGTTTGTGTTTTACTATGCAGGTCACGGAGCAGCCATTGCAGAAGAAGGACGAACCAACTTCTATTTCATTAATGCTGATGTAACAAATATTTACAGCAAGGAACAGCTCACAGGCAAAGCCATTTCGAACAGCGAACTGTTGTTTTTCTCGCGCGATATACAGGCTGAGAAGCAGTTTTTGGTGATTGATGCCTGCAACAGCGGAGCAGCGGGAGATTTACTGGCATATCGCAGCGGACCTGAAGAGGAGCGGGCTATAGCCGTATTGGCACGCAGTACAGGTACTCACTTCCTGTTTGCCAGCACCGCCAACCAGTTGGCAAAAGAAATTCCTGAGATAGGTCATGGGGTTTTTACCTACTCCCTGCTGAAAGCCATGACCGGAGGCGATGGCCTGTACCCCGAAGGTAAGAGTCTTACGGTGAAGGACATATCAAACTACACCGAGAAACAGGTGCCGGAATTATCGGTAACCTACACACCCACCAAAACACCGCAACACCCCACCGCCTATAGCTATGGGCAGGATTTTCCGTTGGTAATCACCGGCAACCTGCTCGATTTCAAAACCCTGAAAGGCAAGTACGATGATTACAGCATTGAGCAACTGCAGGAGATGAAGGCTAAAGCGGTACAAGAAGAAGACTATATGAAAGCCAACGAATTGAAGCAAGAAATCGAAAAAAGAAGTAACAAATAATATACTTAAGGGATAATTGCCTTGATCTTCCTATCTTTACAGGCAAAAATTGCAGGTGGACATAAGACGTCTGATAGAACAAGGGGAGGGGCAGCAGCTCGATTTTAAATACTGTGTGAACGATGCACATAAAATTGCCCGTACACTGACAGCTTTTGCCAACACCAATGGAGGCACCCTACTGCTTGGCGTTAAAGATAACGGTAAAATCTCAGGTGTGGCATCCGACGAAGAATATTATATGATTGAAAAAGCTGCGCAGACGTTTTGCAAACCCGAAGTGCCTTTCCGTTGTAAAACACATCGGTGTAATGGAAAAAACGTTTTCGAAGTGATTATCCCGTCCACCGGATTTGTTCCACACTATGCACCAGACGAAAATAATAAATGGCTGGTGTATATTCGCCGTAACGACCAAAATCTGCCTGCAAACCGAATTCTGCTTGAATATAAAAAGCGACTGAATTCTGGTAATATTACAGCCATTGCGCTTGACCGCAATGTGGAAATGCTCCTGAATTATCTGAACAGGAATGGTGCGATTACCTTCGATGTATGCAGGCAACTAACCAATATGAATAAATTCAGTACCGAAAATTTCCTTGTCAATCTTTTGTTGATGAATCTTATTGAAATGGATATCAACGAAAAAGAGACTGTTTTTTGCCTAAAAAATATTCCTGACAATCGTTAATATAACTCGCATGATCTTATGAAATCGAGTATGATAAAAATAACACAAACAGAGATGAATATTAATTATGCGAGATTCCTTGTGACTAATTAAAATAAATTTTAACAAATGAAATACTCCTATCAATACCCCAGACCCATGGTAACTGTCGACATGGTGGTAATTGCTACATCGGTTTCGCATTCAGTTCTGCTGATCAGACGAAAAAATGAACCTTTTGCAGGAAGATGGGCATTGCCGGGCGGCTTTGTCGATATGAACGAATCCCTCGAAATTGCTGCGGCCAGAGAGTTGCTCGAAGAAACAGGTTTATCGCTTGCAAACCTGGAACAATTTAAAGCCTATGGCAATGTTGACAGAGATCCAAGGGGGCGCAATATCGCTGTTGTTTTTTATTCCATTATTCCAGAAGCAGTAACAGTTACCGGTAATGATGATGCTATTGAAGCGGGATGGTTTGATGTAAACGATTTGCCGGAACTGGCATTCGATCACAAGCGGATAATTACTGATTTGCTGTTGAAGATTCAATAAAAAAACGCAACCGGAGACAGCTGCGTATGAGTATGCTTTCTGCAATAGTATGTTGTTTTTATTGTCCTTTGCTGTTGTGCTTCTGGTATCGTGCCCTTTGCAACCGCTTTTTGCTACCGACTTGTCTCTTTAGAATCATTTCGGTTATAACCATCTGATTATCAATATGATTTAATTGTTAAAAGTTGATGCTGCTTGACGACAAACTCAATAAATCGAATCTGAAGCGCTGAAAACTTAAAATTCAGTTAAATCTGTCAGATTTTAACAAATCAGAACCGGAACAAGGAACTTTATTTCAAAAAAAATCTCAATTTTGTGAAGCCTGTGCCCATTACAATAATTGGTATGGATCCGGACAACGAAAATTAATGATGTGAACCAAACAATATAAACTAAACAATATGAAACGACTCATTCTGATTTGTCTGCCGCTGATACTGCTGGCAGGCGCATGTAAAAACAAAAAAGCGACCGATATGCAACCCGAAAACCCGTTCTTCACCGCTTTCGACACGCCTTATGGTGTTCCGGCGTTCGATAAAATCAAAAACGAACACTATTTGCCGGCTTTTAAAGAAGGTATCAAAAGACACGAGCAGGAAATCAAGGCTATTACCGACAACAAGGAAGCACCAGATTTCGAAAACACCATCCTGGCCCTCGACCAGTCGGGCGAAATGCTAACCACAGTAAGCTCGGTGTTCTTCAACCTTCTTTCGGCAGTATCGAGCGACTCGCTGCAGGCTATTGCCAAGGAAGTAACACCACTGGTTACCGACCACCAGAACAACATCATGCTCAACGAAGATTTGTTCAAACGCGTGAAAGCCGTTTACGATTCCCGCCTCGAAGCCGGTCTCAGTCCCGACCGCATCAGGGTAACCGAAAAATACTACAACGACTTTATCCGCAGTGGTGCTGCCCTTTCGGCTGCCGACAAGGAAACCCTGCGTACGCTCAACAACGAGCTCTCGATGCTCGACCTGCAATATGGCGATAACCTCCTGGCCGAAACCAATGTGAACTTCAAACTGGTTGTTGATAAAGAAGCCGATCTGGCTGGTTTACCCGCCGATGTTATTGCCGGCGCAGCCGCTACAGCAAAAGACCAAGGTCTCGAAGGTAAATGGGTATTCCAGCTTTCGCGTGCGTCGATGACTCCTTTCCTGCAATATGCCCAAAACCGCGACCTGCGCGAAAAAATTTACCGTGGCTATTTTATGCGGGGAAACAATGGTAACGACAACGACAACAAAAAGCTCATCACCCAGATGGTCGAAAAACGGGCAAAGAAAGCCCAACTGCTCGGTTATAAGAACTATGCCGAATATGTGATTGCCGAAAACATGGCCGAAACACCCGAAAATGTTGACCAATTCCTCATGAAACTGTGGAAATCAGCCCTTCCCGTAGCCAGTCAGGAACTCAAAGAAATGCAGGCTATTGCCAACAAAGAAGGCGCAAATTTCAAAATCGCCTCTTGGGATTGGTTCTACTATGCCGAAAAGCTGCGTAAACAAAAATACAACATCGACGAAAACGAACTTAAACCCTATTTCAAACTCGAAAATGTACGCGATGGTGTTTTTTGGGTTGCCACACAACTCTATGGAATTAAGTTTAATAAAGTGACCAACATTCCTGTGTACCATCCCGATGTCGAAGTTTTCGAAGTGAAGGAAGCCGATGGAACACTCATTGGCATTCTCTATATGGACTACTATGTGCGCGATAGCAAACAGGGTGGTGCCTGGTGTACCGGTTTCCGCGAAGCCGGATACGACAAGGACGGTAAGAGAGAAATTCCCCTCGTAAGCATTGTATGCAACTTTCCGAAACCCACTGCCGACAATCCTACCCTGTTGAGCTGGGACGAAACCACAACCCTTTTCCACGAATTTGGTCACGGACTTCACGGACTCTTTACCGATGGCTACTACAAACGCACCGCCGGTGTTACTCCCCGCGATTATGTGGAACTGCCTTCGCAGATAATGGAAAACTTTGCCAGTGAACCCGAAGTGTTGCGCCATTATGCTCTTCACAATAAAACCAACGAACCCATGCCCGAAGAACTGATTCAGAAACTGGTAAACTCCGGTCTATTCAATCAGGGCTTTGCCACGGTGGAATATCTCGCCGCATCGCTGCTCGATATGAAATGGCATTTAATCGAAAGCGGTGCCTCGGTTGACGATGTACTGAAGTTCGAAGAGGAAGCCATGAACAACATCGGCCTCATTCCCGAAATTCTGCCCCGCTACCGCAGTACCTATTTCTCGCACATTTTCAGTGGCGGGTATTCGGCCGGATACTATGTGTACATCTGGGCTGCCGTGCTCGATGCCGATGCTTTTGCAGCCTTTGCCGAAAGCGGCGATTTGTTCAACAAAGAACTCGCTGCAAAATTCCGTAAGTATTGCCTTTCGGAAATTGGCGAAGCCCCGGCCATGGAACAGTATAAGAAATTCCGCGGTCAGGAACCCAACGAAAAATACCTCCTCGAACGCAGGGGTCTCAAATAAATAAAAGCACCCGCCACTCAGGCGGGTGCTTTTATTATTGCACCATTCTCCCACACGTCATTGCGAGCGTAGCGAAGCAATCTAACCCCACGGAGACGTAAGCAATACCCGTCCGTCCAGTACAGATTGCTTTGTCCTCGTTCCTCGTCCGCGCAAAGACGGGCTCGAAAACGTCATTGCGTAGCGAAGCACTTATATGCAGACAGCGTCCACGCTGGCTGAATACAATGACAATAAACTACTTTGTCAGTTTTTCCATTAAACGGTTAGTGCGGGGAGATAGCTTATAATGTTGCTCATCCAATAAAAAACGCAACCGGAGACGGCTGCGTTTGAGTATGCTTTCTGCAATAGAAGGTTGTTTTATTGCCCTTCGCAATTGTGTTTTTCGGAATGCCCTTTGCAACCGCTTTTAGCAGCATCACCACATTTTTTGTTATCTCCTTTACATTTGCACTGCTTTACAGAATCGCACTGTAGGTAATAGTACACTTCTTTTTCGTGATGGGTTTCCACTGCTTCAACTTCGGCTTTTTTAAAAGTGCCGAATGCACATACGTGCTCATTCAGCAACGCTTTGTCAAAAACACCCAAATCAGCGGTAGCTTTGGCAACCAGATAATCTTCGGCAGCGGTGTCAGTAGCAATGAATAGATTCTTGCCTGAATGCTCGCAAACATGAATTGCCACACCGCAAACGGCGATATTTTTATCGAGAAATGCTTCCTGATTAGTGAGTAACGAATCAACCATAACCAAGTTTTCAGGATGCTTACAGCATTCGTTTTTTGTGGAATCGCAACACTTATCGTCATCTTTGCATTTTTTGCAATTACCGCATGCAACAAAAAGAAGGGCAACCATCAGTAATGTGAGAATTTGTTTCATAGTTTTCAAAAATTTGTGTTATTAATATTTACCAAAAATACAATTGTTTTCCTTATTTGCAAATGTGCCTTTGGGTTGACTTGTTCAAAAATTCAGCTGCTTCTAAAATGGTTTGTTTATGCTACCTGCAAACAATATGGAATTTGAAGCATTATCTCTGATAACATAAAAAAATGTACGATTCGCGTTAAAGAAAACCGGTTTTTCGGCCGGCGCACTTTTTTCACGTATCACAACAGCACTAGCTCCTGCAGCCTCGGTACCTGTTTCATCCACTTTTATATAGGTTTTATGAACCACATCTTTTATCATCAGGTCTTTTTTACCATTCATTCCTTTAAAATTGGCATAGCCTGTAAAAGCGGTAACCATACCCAGTGATTCGAAAAACTGCCTGAGATTCGACTCATCGCTTATTGTAAAACTCGGGAGTAACACGTCAACACGGTGTTTTGCCATTTGAGAAATATAGAAATTGTAAGTTTCAACAGTAAAACTGCCAATAAAATTCTTCAGACTGATTTCGTTTTTCGGAAGAAAAACCACCATAGAAAAACGTTTGCCGGAGTAAGGTAACTCCAAAACCTGTATCAGCGAATCGGCGTAGTAGTTGAAGTCTTCGCGCCCATGCATAAAAGGCACAATAACCTGTTTATCGATGCTATAGAAAATCATCTGACGGGTCTTTTTTGCATCGAATGCGATTTCCCAGTTTGCATTAAAATACAAACTATTCACAATTACCAGGCGCGTCAGATTGTCGAGAATGCCCGGCTGTAACAGGTCTTTAATTGTATTATTGGTCTGGCTTTCAACCCAATCGTTCAGTCCCCTGCGGGCAGCTTCCCGTTGCGTATCGTCCCTGAAATTGGCAAAATACAGCATCGCACTATAGTCTAATGATGCAGCAATGAAATCCTTATTAAAAGCGTAGTCTTTCTGTACCATTAGAATGTTGTTCATTTTTAATGCATGGAGCGAAGTGTCACGGTATTGCTGCACCAAATCAACAAACTGCACATGGTGCTGTTTTTTGTTTTTGTCGAAACCCATTACTGTGGCAATTTCTTTCGAAGTCTTTCCCTTAGCGCCTTCATAGGTTATTGCCATTGCAACCGAAATGCTTAACGGGCTAACCAGAGTGTTCTTGGTTTCGGAATAAAGTTTATTAAGCATTGTAAAAGCAAACGTATTGTTTCTGTTGGCAGCATTATCGGTGGATTGTGCCAAAGAACCTACTGCAAGCAACACGCAAGAAGAGAAAAGGATTATGTGCTTTTTCATTACCGTCTATATTACTTCAATGTTTCTCTCACCCGTTATTTTTTCGCAATACTTGCACTTTAGCTGAATTTCTCCATCGGATACTGAAACATGAAAATGCGTTGGTACCTGCTCGAAATTGGTGATGCATTTGGGGTTCATACATTTTACAAAACCCTGCACTTTTTCGGGTAAAGAAACCGGTTTTTTCTCTACTACTTCGTAGTTTCTTATGATATTGAACACGGCGTTAGGAGCCAGTAAGGCAATTTTGTTGATGTCGTCGAGAGAAGGAAATTTATCGGTGATTTTAATAATACCTTTTTTCCCAAGCTTTTTGCTGTCGAGGTTATTGCCGATAAATATCGTGGTATCCATGCGTTCAATGCCAATTACCGACAACACTTTAAACAGGTTTTTCGAAGGGATATGATCGATAACGGTGCCATTTTCAATGGCTCTTACAGTCATTTCGGAATTATTGTGTTTCATGTTTTCTTTATTTTAAACCTAATATTATTGAAATAATTGCCATTCTTGTGTACACGCCATTAAGAGCCTGAGTGAAGTAGTATGCTTTGGGGCTTGGATCAACATTAATGTTGATTTCGGTAACCCTTGGCAGTGGGTGCAAAATTCTCAGGTTATCGCGTGTTCCTTCGAGCATACTGTTGTGAAGGATATAGGTGTTTTTTACTTTTTCATATTCCATAGGATCGGAGAATCTTTCTTTTTGAACGCGGGTAACATACATAATGTCGGACTCTCTGATGCAATCGGTAATTTCGTCATGCTCGTAAAAAGGGATTTTATTGTCGCGCAGCAACTGTTTGTATTCTTCGGGCAGACGTAGTGTGGGAGGTGAAACAAAGTGGAATACCGGATTAAAGTTAATCATGGCATGAATTAGTGAATGCACTGTACGTCCGTATTTTAGGTCACCCACAACTGCAATACTCAGATTGTCGAGCTTTCCCTGCGTTTTGTTTATAGAATACAGGTCGAGAAGGCATTGGGTAGGATGCTGGTTTGCACCATCGCCTGCATTGATAATGGGTACCGAAGCCACTTCGCTGGCAAAACGTGCACTCCCTTCCACAGGGTGTCGCATAATGATTAGGTCGCTGTAATTGCAAACGGTGAGAATGGTGTCTTTCAGCGATTCTCCTTTCGAAACGGAAGAGTTTCCTGCTTCTGAGAACCCAATGATGCGTCCGCCAAGTCGCTGAACAGCACTTTCGAAACTTAACCGCGTTCTTGTGGATGGTTCAAAAAACAGCGAAGCAATTACATATCCCTGCAGTATGTTTTGCCGGGGATTTTTCTCGAATTCGGCGGCAAGATTCAGAATTCGCATGTAATCTTCTTTAGTGTAATCGTTAATCGATATCAGACTTTTGTTTTTCATTTATTTGTTTGTTGTGTGATTAATTTTTTTTTATTAGTTAAAAAAAAACCGAAGCAGGCTTCGGTTTACAAAAATTATTCGATACTTATCAATTCTATCTCGAAAATAAGGGTTTCGTATGGGCCAATCAACTGACCGGCACCTCTTTCGCCATAGGCAAGGTTATAGGGGATGTACAATTCCCATTTGGCACCGACTTTCATCAGCTGGAGTGCTTCAGTCCAACCTTTTATCACCTGATTTACAGGGAAAACAGCGGGTTCGCCTCTTTTGTATGATGAGTCGAATTCGGTTCCATCAATCAGTGTGCCTCTGTAATGGGTTTTTACTTTATCGGTGGCTTTGGGTGTAGCACCGGTTCCGGGGGTTATCTCTTTATAAAGCAATCCTGATGCGGTTTTCTTCACCCCGGGCTCTTTTTCTTTTGCAGCAAGGAATTTCTGTCCTTCTTCAACTTTTCCGGCATTTTTGCTTTCGCTTATCGAAGCAAAATAACGTTGAACAACCTGATCGGCAGTTTCAATAGTGAACTGTGTTTTTCCGGTCCCATTGTCGCGCAACCCTGCAATTACAGCTTCCATGTTAATATCTGTGTCAATGCCGTTCGACTTGAAGTTGTTAGCAATTTGCATACCGATAGCATAGGAGGCAGAATCTTTTGAGTTGCTTAAACTGATTTTTTCATCAGTTGATTTTTTTTGCGACTGACAGGAGCTCATAGCGAAAAGCCCTGCGGCTGCCAGTAATACGAATTTCATTGTTTTCATTTCTATGTGTTTTTAAGGTGATGCTAATTAACAGTATTATTTTTAATTTACAAAGTCAAAAAATCTGTTCGTTCCAATACTTTTCAACATTAATTAAACAGATGGGCAGGGGTGAGGAATGCTCACGAAATGCACATTTGCAGTGCAATGTTTACCGCATCTTTTGCTCCCTCTGTTTTTGAGCCTCCGGCAGTAGCATAAAATGGCTGACCACCGCCTCCGCCCTGTATTGCTTTGGCAGCTTCACGCACAACAAGTCCGGCATTCAGATTGTGTGCTTGCATTATTTCTTCGTCAATCATTACTGACAAATACACTTTATTTGCTGATATTCCTGCGAGAATGCAAACCAACCCTCTTATTTCCGATTTAAGCTGATAGCTCATGTCTTTTAGTGCTGCAGCATCCATATTATCAAGAACATCGGTAATGTATTTAATTCCATTTTGTTCTTTAACCTGTGTTTTCAGTCGGTTCTTTACCAAAATGATTTCTTTTTTGTTGAACTCATCAATTACCGACTTCATTTTTTTGTTTTCATCAATCATTGATTGAATAGCCTCAGGGTAATTTTTCTGTACTTTAACCAAAGCTCCAATCTGTCGCAGCATATCGATGTTTTCAAATATCAAATGCTCTGCAACGCGCCCTGTAACTGCCTCAATGCGTCTGATGCCGGCTGCGATTGCTGATTCGGAAACAATCCTGAAGAATCCGATGCTACCTGTGCTGTCAACATGTGTTCCGCCGCAAAGTTCGATAGATTCACCAAATTGAACCACTCTTACAATATCGCCATATTTTTCACCAAACAATGCCATGGCTCCCATATTTTTTGCCTTTATCAGGGGCAGATTTCTTTTTTCATCGAGGATTATATTGTCGCGGATAAGAGTGTTTACCATTATTTCCACATCCCGGATTTCGTTTTCTGACATCTTCTGGAAATGTGCAAAATCGAAGCGTAAATAATCGGGATGAACCAGCGAGCCCTTTTGTTCTACATGAGTGCCAAGTACATTCCGGAGAGCATAATGCATCAGGTGGGTGGCGCTGTGGTTCCGGCGGATATCGTTGCGCCTTTCTTTGTCGACAACAGCCGTAAATATGGCACTAACATCATGAGGGAGCTTTTCCGAAATATGTATTATTGTATCGTTTTCTTTTCGGGTATCAACAATTTCGACTGTTTCATTTTCGTTTTCAATTTTTCCTGTATCACCCACCTGACCTCCGCTTTCTGCGTAAAAGGGAGTGATATTAAAAACCAGTTGAAAATAGTTTTTCCCTTTCTGGTTCATTTGCCGGTAACGGGTGATTTGTACAGGAGTTTCCAGCATTTCGTAACCAACAAATTCTTCGATTTCATCTTCAATCAAAATATTCCAGTCACCGGTATCCACAGCCGATGCGTTTCGGGCCATGGTTTTTTGTTTTTCCATTGCCGTTTCGAATTCCTTGCGATTTACAATTAAACCATTTTCTCGGGCAATCAGATCGGTTAAATCAAATGGAAAACCATAGGTGTCGTAAAGAGTAAAAGCATCAGTGCCGCTAATAATACGATAGTCGTTCTTTTTTACATCAGAAATAATTGCGTCAAGCATGCGGATACCCTTTTCGAGGGTGATGAGAAACGCATTTTCTTCCTCATAAATCACTTTTTCTATAAAACTCTGCTGTGCTTTCAATTCAGGATAGGCTTCTCCCATGGTATCTGAAAGCACGGGTACAAGCTTATGCATAAGCGGTTGCTGGTACGAAAGGAACGAATAATAATACCTCACTGCTCTTCTCAAAATTCTGCGGATTACATAACCGGCTTTTACATTTGATGGCATTTGACCATCGGCTATTGCAAAACTAACGGCACGCAAGTGATCGGCAACAACCCGCATAGCAATGTCGGTTTTATCTGCTGCTTTATATTTGAATCCCACGATTTCTGATATCCTATTAATAATAGGTGTGAAAACATCGGTATCGTAGTTCGATTGCTTATTCTGCATTACCATACAAAGGCGCTCAAATCCCATACCGGTGTCAACATGTTTTTCAGGCAGGCTTTCAAGTGAACCATCCGATTTTCTGTTAAACTGAATGAATACCAGATTCCAAATTTCAATCACGAGCGGATGCGATTTGTTAACAAGTTCTTTCCCATCGGTTTTTGCTCTATCATCGTCGAAACGTAAATCGATATGAACTTCGGAGCAAGGTCCGCAGGGTCCGGTTTCTCCCATCTCCCAGAAATTGTCTTTACGGGTGCCATCTAAAATTCTGTCATGCTCAATAAGTTGCTTCCAGCATTCGCGCGATTCTATGTCTTCATCGAGATACTCTTTTGTATCACCGGCAAAGACGGTAACATAAAGTCTGCTTTTATCTATTTTTAAAACCTCGGTTAAAAACTCCCATGCAAATTCAATAGCTTCATTTTTGAAATAATCGCCAAACGACCAGTTGCCAAGCATTTCGAACATTGTGTGATGATATGTATCATGTCCAACTTCTTCAAGGTCGTTGTGTTTTCCCGAAACTCTAAGGCATTTTTGGGTATTTGCAACCCTGCGGTGCTGCGGCACACGATTTCCCAGGAAGTAATCTTTGAACTGATTCATCCCCGCATTTGTGAACATAAGGGTTGGGTCGTTCTTAATTACCATAGGGGCACTTTGGACTATCTGATGCTGCTTGCTTGAAAAGAATTCCAAAAATGCAGACCTCAACTGTTTCGATTCCATAGATGGGTTGGCTTATGTGTCGTTAATATAATTTTAAGTTTTCTCAGGTTGCAAATTTAGACGTTTTAATTAGATTTGCATCAAAGCATAACAAAAGGAAGCAAATTTTTATACATGTTTAAAACAAAAGTCAAGTTCGACCCCAAGTCGTTACGCTTCGAGAAAGTGCCATTCAGCCTGAAAAGACTGATTATGCTACTTATACCTCATTCCTTTGTTTCATTGATTTCTGCCGTAGCTATGCTTACAGTGTATATGGTGTTTTTCGAGACTCCCGAAGAGCAGCTGTTGCGTGCTGAAAACCGCTATTTGCGTAAGAATTTCAAGGAAATGAGCTCGAAATTCACCGAAATGAATGTTCTTCTCGAAGATATGGCAGGGCGCGACAATGAGTTATACAGATCGATATACCAGCTCGATTCAATTCCTCAGGCCGTTCGTAATTCAGGCTTTGGTGGCAGTCAGGCTCATGAAGATCTGGAAGGTTATACAAGTTCCTGGCTTGTAATAGATGTTGCCAATAAAATTGATGTTTTGTCGAAAAAATTGAACATTCAGGCGAATTCTTATAAGGAAATTACCGAAATGGCAATGCTCAGAACAAAAAGGTTACAATCAATACCGGTTCTGCAACCCATCAACAACAGCCAGCTGAATCATATCGGCTCGTTTTACGGGTACAGGAAGCACCCTGTATTTAATACAATACAGATGCATCACGGAATAGATTATGTCGCAGAAACCGGTACACCCGTATTTGCTTCAGGAGATGGTGTGGTTACCAGGATTGAAAAAAACAGATCCCGCTCTGGGTATGGCAATCTGGTGATAATAGACCATGGCGTAAATGGACTGAGCAGCTATTATGCACACCTCAATTCGATTGACGTGAACAAAAACGATAAAATTAAACGCGGACAACAGATTGGTACTGTCGGAAACACCGGCTTATCTACTGCGCCTCACCTGCATTTTGAGGTTAGGATTAATGGCGAATCGGTCGACCCGCTTAAGTATATCATAAGTGTTACACCAAAGCAATACGACGACTTACTTAAAATGTCGAAAATGAATGGCGGGGTGTCGTTTGATTAAAAAACTTTAAAATTATTTGGCTCACTTGTGGGATTACTTATTCATAATGAATTAACGGATTATTAATTCAATATCATTTTACAGTATTGTGTAAGAATGATTACCCTCCCGAAATCAAATGGAGGATTACCAGAGTATCACCGTCTTTAACCAAAGCGCTTCGATAGTTCTCTTTCTCAATTAGAATACCGTTCAATTTAACAACAAGCATTTTAAACGTAAAATTCTTTTCTTCAATAATCTCAGCAATGCTCATTTCCGATTTGGTAAAGTTAACCGGATTATTGTTCAGTAAAATATTCATTGTGTTATTGTTTTAAAAGTATTTCGAGTACCTGATTGGCTTGCATATTTGCAACAATCCCTACCCGTGGGGCGAGGGGAGGAAGGTTGGCGAATACCTCGTAGGTCTGGTCGCCACATATATATAAATTTTTATCGTACTGCACGGTTGAAAGCATGTTGTTTGAACCATAACCCGCAAGGCCAATACCACACACCAATGGCGTGGATGCCAGTTGACTCATGCAGGTTTCAATGAACATTTTCTTCTGGTCGGCTGCATCAAAAGCCTCTACAATGACATCGCATCCCGAAAAAACCGACAGCACATTATTGGCTTGTATTTTTAAATTGTGAGTTTCAATGTGGCAAGAGGCATTAATTTTATTTAGGTTGTACCGCAGTGCTTCTGTTTTTTTTTGGCCCAGTTGATCGGTAAAAAAATACTGTCTGTTCAAATTGCCCTCGCTCACTTTGTCGAAATCGACAAGTACCAACGACCCAATGCCCGTACGAGCAAGAGCGACCGCACAATTCGATCCCAATCCGCCACAGCCTGCAATACCAACCTTGAATTGCGAAAGTCTTTTTTTAATTTCATCGAAACTTAAATAATTCATTTATCTCTGAGCATTGAGTTGTTTCTGCAAAAATAATAACGAAACCAGTAATAATAATAACCTCATTATATTATAAATTAATTCGCATTTAATCGTAATGCTTTTCGCTTTAATAACAATGCTTTCCCTTGATAACCAATTCCTTTGCCATGCCTTCCATGGTTGGGTTTATTCCCGACAAACCATTAAGCACCTTTTCAGCCCACACAAAATATTCATATTTACGTTCCATAGGCCAATCGGTTGGTGGGTCGTGAAGAATATCGGTGAGGTTGTTGATTTTGTCGGCTAGCTTGAGTTTTTTTGCATTTACCGATAAATGTGGGGCATGCTCAATTTGCATCTGTTTCCGCATTTGCTTTGGCAAACTTTTATCGTCGGTTACCTCTTCGACTATTGAAAGAACATTGGCTCCAAAATAATCATGAATGACGGACTTAACTTCAATCATTTCATCAGGAGTTTTTACTGTATCTTCCAATACATCGTGCAGCAGTGCCGCAATTAGCAGGTTGGTGTTATCTGCTTCCCCATTTGATGCCAGAATTTCTGCAACTTTTATTGGATGATTAATATATGGTTTTGCCGATGCTCCTTTTCTTTTTTGGTTCTGATGCCTTGCAGCTGCAAAAGAAGCTGCTTTTAATAGTAACTGACTGTTTGACATAAATTTTTACTTTTCAATCTAAATATTTAAAAAACTAAACAACAACGCTGATTTTCCATGAATGGCTTTCTTATTAAGTCACAAATTTAGAAATAAATTACTAGAATTGTATAGATGGCAAAGAGGGTATAATGAAACAGCCTGAAACATCAATTCCTGATGAATGGATTCTAAGACTTACCTAGGGTTCTGACCCTTAGCTGCACAGCATTTTTTTCTTAGCTAATTTTTTGAAACAATCTGATGTTTTGTTCTACTGTAAGTTATTATCGTGGTGTGAATTACCTATCTTGAAAAGTTTTGATTGATTTAACTGGAGCCAACTGCAAATGTTTTGCGACATAATATGTATGGTATCTGCCAAATTCAACACTGAACAACAATTCAAAACGGATGACTTTTAGTACGATGCAAGCCCAATGAAATGGAGCAATAGAACGGTTTTACATACTGTTTTTGTGACTTAAGGTTTGTGAATAACTTGCAGTAAGCGAGTTGCGTGAATTTGCAATTTGATATAAATCATGTTTTTAGCTCAAACCAATTGGATATTTTTTTTAATTTTGTAAAATGATGCATTAAAAAAACAAATTTATGAATATTGATGATTTAAAAAGAAACCATAAGAAAATTTCAGAATACAAATACCAATGGGCACCGATAGAAAAGGGCTATAACAACCGCACATTATATGTGAATGTAGGCACCGGAGAAATAAATGAAAAGCCGGTTACCAAGTTGATGAAAGAAAAATTTATCGGTGGCAAAGGTTTTGGTTTGAAACTGCTTTGGGAAGCCACAAAGCCATCTACCAAATGGAACGACCCCGAAAACGAAGTCGTAATCTCTGGGGGACCCTGCTGTGGTATTACTCAATACTCCGGTGCTGGAAAATCGATTGTGGTAAGCATTTCGCCTCAAACCGATTCGATTATGGACAGCAATGTAGGTGGTTATTTCGGTCCGTTTCTGAAATTTTGTGGCTTCGATGCTATCGAGCTGCATGGCAAAGCCGATAAAGAGGTAATCGTATACATCGACGAAGAAACCGAAACCGTTCAAATTTTTGAAGCCCCGCTTGAAGCTATTGACAGCCATATTTTGGGGGAACAGCTTACCGAAATGTTTGCTAACGACGAAAAAGATAAAATTAATGTTGCCGTGGTATCGGCCGGTACTGCAGCCGACCATTCATTGATAGGGATGCTGAATTTTACATTCTGGGATCCACGCCGTAAGGTTGCCCGGCTCAAACAGGCAGGAAGAGGAGGGATTGGCACTGTTTTTCGTGATAAGAGAATAAAAGCCCTCGTCGCAAAAGTTAAAGGCATAAAAGGTAATTTGAATAATGTTGTTGATTTGCCGGCTATTGCAGAACGTGGAAAAAGGTTCAATAAGGAAATGAAAGATTTCGACGATACGCAATGCCAGATGCGCAAAATTGGTACAGCTCATCTTACCAATATTATGAATGATTACGATTTGTTCCCGACTCACAATTTTAAATTTGGATCTCACCCTGATGCAGGAAATGTCCACAGCGAGATTTATAAAAGCCTGTTTACCCAAAACATGCCTGATGGATGCTGGATTGGCTGTAATATGTCGTGTGCTAAAAGTGTAGATAACTATGAACTCCAAACTGGTCCTTACAAAAGTCAGAGAGTGACCGTTGATGGACCCGAATATGAAACAGCTGCATCGCTCGGAAGTTGTGCGGGAATTTTTAGTCCCGATTTCACCATAGAAGCTAATTTTTATTGCGACACCTATGGTATTTGCACAATTACATGGGGAACAATTCTCGGTTTTGTAATGGAGTGCTATGAGAATGGTATTATCAACAAAGAAAGAACCGGGGGGCTCGAGTTAAATTTTGGGAATGCAGATGCTGCAATGGAATTGTTACACCAATTGGCACGCGGGGAGGGATTTGGAGTGGTGGCCGGGCAAGGGGTGCGGAAGATGAAGCAATTGTTCGCTGATAATGGATGGGGTGACCCTCAGTTCCTTCAGGATATCGGTATGGAAAATAAAGGCCTTGAATACTCACAGTATGTATCGAAAGAATCATTGGCACAGCAGGGTGGTTACGCTATGACCAACAAAGGGCCGCAACACGATGAAGCATGGCTGATCTTTATGGATATGGTAAACAATCAAATCCCGACCTTCGAAAACAAAGCTGAAGCACTTCACTATTTCCCGATGTTCCGCACCTGGTTCGGACTGGCCGGCTTTTGTAAATTGCCATGGAACGACGTAGAACCCGAAAGCAATAAAACTGCTGATGAACCAGCCAAGGTTCCAGAGCATGTCGATAACTATGTTACCATTTTCAACTCCGTTACCGGATTGAGCATCGATAAGCACGAGTTAATACGTCAGTCGGAACGGGTATATAACTTCCAGCGTATTTTCAATCTGCGTCGCGGTTATGGAACCCGTAAACATGATGCACAACCATATAGGGCGGCCGGACCCGTTACTGTTGAAGAGTACGAATCGAGAGCCGAGCGTTACGATAAACAAATGAAAGAACTCATTGGCATAGACCCGGTCGGAAAATCCACAGCCGAAAAAGTCGCCATTACCCGAAAATATCGTGAAGATCGTTACGAAAAGTTACTTGATGCAGTATATCACCGCAGGGGATGGACAAAAAATGGCGTACCAAAAATTGAACACCTGAAAAACCTGGGAATGGATTTGCCGGAGCTTATAGAAGTAATTAAAGACCATCAGGAATAATTAAAATCAAAATAATAGAATTATGTTTAAAACAAATGAGTATTTCGACGGTAAAGTGAAATCGATTTCTTTCAACACAAAGAAATATCCGGCCACAATTGGCGTCATGGAAAAGGGCGAATATGTTTTCGGAACTTCTTCTATAGAGCACATGACTGTTACATCAGGAAAGATGGATGTTTTGCTACCTGGAGAAACTGAGTGGCAAACCTATAGGAAATTCGAGACTTTTATTGTTCCTAAAGACGTGAAATTTAAAGTTCGGGTCGAAGGCGACACATCGTACCGATGTTTGTACAAATAGTATTACAATGATAAGCCGTAAAAATTACGGCTTATATTGCCATATCGAAGTGCAAAATTTATCATAACGAAATATGAATAAGTGCTTTTTTGTCTTTTTAAGGCATATTTGTTTGGGTATTTGCATCATTGCATTTATTGTTGCATGTCAGAGCACCGAAAAACAACGTAAACTCAGGATAATTCATGCCGGAAGTGTTAGTGTTCCTTTAGCTGAAATCGTTGATTCGTTCATTTCCCTTCATTCTGACGTTGTCATCGAAACGGAAGCCTGGGGAAGTAAGGCAGGGGCGAGGCGTATTGCCGATTTGCAACAACCGTGCGATGTGTTTGTTTCTGCCGACTATAAGGTAATCGACAGAATACTGATTCCGGATCATGCTTCATGGAATATTCCATTTGCAAGCAACGAAATGGCTTTGGTTTACACCAACAAATCGGGGTATTCTGCCGAAATCAACACTGAAAATTGGATGGATATCCTCATGAAACCGGATATTATTTTTGGGAGATCCGACCCGAATTCCGACCCATGCGGCTCCAGAGCTGTGCTTTGCATAAAGCTGGCTGAGAAGTATTACAACCGGCCAGGGTTATCAGAACAAATGCTATCGTTACACCTGAATCAGATACGGCCAAAAGAAACCGACTTGCTTGCACTACTCGAGAAGGATGCTATCGACTATATCTTCCTTTACAAATCAGTTGCCATTCAGCATCAATTGAAATTTCTGGAGCTGCCCGATGAAATCAACCTAAGCAATAGTGAGCTTGATAGCCTTTACAATACCGTTACGGTTGAAGTAGCCGGAAACAGCCCTGAGAAAAAAATAACAGAGACAGGTGAAGCAATGGTTTACGGGATAACAATCCCGTTGAAGACAACCCAAAAGGAATTGGCTGAAGAATTTGTTGATTTTTTTCTGAATTATAACCAAGGTTTGAAAATATTTGAAAAACATGGGCAGCTTACTATTGTCCCGTCAAAAACCCAGAGCTACGCTAATATACCCGAACGACTGAAAAAGTATGCACTTCCGCCCAGATGATGCATACGTTATTCTGTATATTAATCGATATCATTTAATGAAAAAATCCCTTGCAGGGGTTTATAACTGCAAAGGACTTCATCTATTTGATTGAAGATCAGTTTGTTTTTCCGGGATACACTTTCAATGCTTCACTAAGTGTTTCCATGGCATCCGCAAGGTCTTCTGTTTTCAATACGTAGGCAATACGAACTTCGTTTTTGCCTAATCCGTGTGTGTTGTAGAACCCTGTAGCGGGTGCTACCATTACAGTTTGTTTCTTATATTCAAAGCTGTCGAGCAGCCATTGTGCAAATTTGTCGGAGTCATCGATAGGGAGTTTTACCACTGTATAGAAGGCTCCCTTGGGTTTGGGGCAATATACACCATCCATTTCATTCAGGCGGGCAACCATAAAATCGCGGCGTTTAATGTATTCATCATACACTTCTTTAAAATATTCACTACCCGTTTCTATTGCAGCTTCTGCAGCCACTTGTCCCAGTGAGGGAGGGCAGAGGCGTGCCTGAGCAAATTTAAGCGCAGTGCACATCACTTCTTTGTTCTTGCTGATCATGCAGCCAACTCTAACACCGCACATGCTGTAGCGTTTCGAAACAGAGTCGAGCATAATTACATTGTTTTCAATGCCCTTGAGCAACATGGCCGAGAAATGCTCATTCCCATCGTAGCAAAACTCGCGATACACTTCATCTGAGAAAAGGTAAAGGTCGTATTTTTTAATTAATTCAGCCAACACCAAAAGCTCAGCTTTCGAATACAAATATCCTGTAGGATTGTTCGGATTACAGATTAAAATACCTTTTGTGCGCGGAGTAATCAGCTTTTCGAAGTCTGCCATCGGAGGTAATGCAAAATCGTTTTCTACAGATGCAGTTACGGGAACAATTTTAACTCCTGCAGTAATAGCAAACCCGTTGTAATTTGCATAAAAAGGCTCAGGAACAATTAACTCATCGCCTGGATTCATGGTAGTCATGAGCGACATGGTAATGGCTTCAGAGCCTCCGGTAGTAACCAGAATATCGGCAGCATCTACATCAAGTCCAATTTTTTTGTAGGATTCTGCAAGCTTCTTTCGGTAGCTTGCGTTACCGGCAGAATGAGAATATTCAATCACTTTATCGCTAAAATTCCGGATGGCCTGCAATGCGGTATCGGGAGTTTTAATATCGGGTTGACCAATGTTGAGATGGTACACTTTCACGCCTCTTGCTTTTGCTGCATCGGCATAAGGAACGAGTTTACGAATTGGTGATGCGGGCATCGCCAATCCTTTTTCTGAAATTAATGGCATGTTTACTTTAGTTTTTAGGTTGTTCGTCAATCTTTTTCCCTTGTGGTTCCCCCTTTTTTCCATTCATTTGTTTGGGCTCACCTTTTTTTATCTGTTGTTTTTCCTGATACTGTTCATGCTCAGGAGTTCCTGCTTCGGGAGCAAGCACGTTACCCTTTATCTGCAACTGAATGGGGTTATCCTGGCGGTCGGTAAATACTGAAATTGTTTTATTGAAATTTCCAATACGCTGGGTGTCGTATGTTACAATTATCTGGCCCTTTTTGTTTTTCTTAACAGGCTCTTTACTCCACTCCGGAACTGTACAACCGCATGAAGCTTTTACATTGGTGAGTGCAATGGGCTTTGCCGAAATGTTTTTAAAAACAAACACAGCTTTTGCTTCACTTTTAAAAGGAATATCACCAAAATCATACGTGGTTTTTTCGAACGCGATATCGGTGGGTTTGGTTGGGTTTTCCTGCTTGTTGGTCTTGTCTTTTTTATCGGCAGCCTGATTCTTTTTGGGGTTCTCCTGTGCAAAGCAGATGATGCCTGCCAGCAGAAATGCGAATAATACGCTAAGTTTTTTCATAATTAGTATAAATTAATTTTTTCAAAATTATGAAATATTTACAAACATTATGCAAATTTTACTGATTATATGCCATAAAGCAAGCTCGAATAATTTTACTAATTTTGGCAGCTATGATTTCGGGTAATGTGAAAAATAAAACGGCCGTAATAATCGGAGCTGGACCGGCAGGACTTACTGCAGCCTATGAGCTGCTGAAACACACCGATATTCATCCAATTGTTCTTGAGAAGAGCCATAGTATTGGAGGTATTTCGAAAACCGTTGACTATAAAGGCAATAAGATTGACCTTGGAGGGCATCGTTTTTTTTCGAAATCGGAGGAAATTATGAATTGGTGGCAACAGGTGTTCCCCCTTTGTAACAGTCCCGAGAATATTGCAAAAAACGACACATGGGATACCGGTAGCGACAATGTTTTTCTTCAACGCGACAGACTGTCACGAATATATTACTTGCGAAGTTTTTTCGATTATCCGGTTGAGCTGAATAAAAACACGGTTCGTAAGCTTGGTTTAATACGTATTCTAAAAATTGGCTTCAGCTATCTGAAGAGTCGCCTGTTTCCGATTAAGCACGAAAAAAGTCTAGAACACTTTTTTATTAATCGTTTTGGCAAAGCGTTGTACGAAACATTTTTTAAAGATTACACCGAAAAGGTGTGGGGTATTCCGTGCAGCAAACTGTCAGCCGAATGGGGGGCACAGCGAATCAAAGGTTTGTCGGCGTCGAAAGTACTGACACATTACCTGAAATCGTTTTTTTCGAAGAAGAAAAACGATGTGTCCCAAAAAAATACAGAGACGAGTTTGATAGAACTGTTTCTCTATCCGAAATATGGCCCGGGACAATTGTGGGAAGCTATTGCCGTTGATATTGCTCAAAAAGGAGGTGATGTACAATTGCTTTGCGAATTTTCCTCGGTTCGCATCGGAAATCAAGGCAAGTTTCATGTTGAATACCTCAATAAAAACACCGGCGAGACTACAGCTATTCAAGATGTTGATTATTTGTTTTCTTCAGCTGCTGTA
>ENA-UOWO01002555-UOWO01002555.1-activated-sludge-metagenome-genome-assembly--contig:-NODE-2555-length-22326-cov-5.380136_pt1 | contig 22326 bp, 19 predicted proteins | sample MGYA00238148_ERZ761564 | MGnify/ENA primary metagenome ERZ761564 (study PRJEB28885, sample SAMN05720194) | activated sludge metagenome | isolation source: Anaerobic digester | place: USA... | reverse complement strand
TAATTATCATTATAATAATTATTTTTATAAAAATAATTATTATAATGATAATTATGATAAAAGCATATTAAATAGATTTAATGATGTTAATTTTATACCAGAAGATATGCTTAAATTAGTAAAGGACGAGTTATATAATGATTGATAAAATTATAAATGAAATAAATAAGAAAAATAATATATTAATTCTTGGATTTGCAAGAGAAGGTATATCAACATATAATTTAATAAGAAAATATTTAAAAGACAAACATCTTACAATAGCAGATCTAAACACGGAGTTATTAAATATAAATCCATTTTTAAAAGAAGATAAAAATGTAAATATAATACTAGGAGATAAGTACTTAGATAATCTAGATACATATGATTATATTATTAAATCTCCCGGTATTAATTTAAAACAAATAGATGTTACAAACATTAAATCAAAAATAACATCACAAACAGGTTTATTTTTGAAATATAAAAATGTAAAAGTAATAGGGATAACAGGTACTAAAGGTAAAAGTACTACTACTTCTTTAATATATGAGATATTAAAAAAATGTAATAAAAAACCAGTATTACTAGGTAATATTGGTATACCAATATTTAGTGAAATAGAAAATATTAAGAAAAATAATATAGTAGTTTTAGAACTTAGTTGTCATCAATTACAATATACAGATGCATCTCCAAATATTAGTATATTATTAAATGTATATGAAGAACATTTAGATTTATATAAATCATATGAAGAGTATATAAATGCTAAACTGAATATATTTAAATATCAAAATAAAGAAGATTATAAAATATGGGAAATAGATAGTAGGGATTCATATAATAATCTTAAATTAGATAATAATACATTTGAAATTACATTTAATAAGGATAAAATAAGAGGATATAAAGGAGTATATTTAGATAATAATAAATTATATCTAAAAGAAGGTAATAATAATAAAATAATTTATAATACAAAAGTAAAAAGATTAATAATTGGTGAACATAATTTATATAACATAGCAGCAGCATTTGCTGTTGCAATAATATTAAAATTAAATATAACTAAAGTATCAAAAATAATTAATAAATTTAAACCTTTAGAGCATAGACTAGAGTATGTAGGCAGATATAAAAAAATAGATTTCTATAATGATTCTATTGCTACAATTCCAAGAGCTACAATTAATTGTATTAAATCAATAAGTAATATTGATACAGTAATAATTGGTGGCATGAATAGAGAAGTTAATTTAAATGAATTAGTAGAGTTTTTAAATAATAATCAGTGTACATTAAATAACTGTATTATGCTTCCTGAAACAGGTCATATTATTTCCAAAGATATTAAAAATAAAAATGTATATATAGTAAATGATATGGAAGAAGCAGTAGAAACAGCATATAAAGTTACTTCAAAAAATAAAGCATGTGCTTTATCTCCATCTGCAGCTAGTTATAATGTATATAAAAACTTTGAAGAAAGAGGTAGACATTATAAAGAGTTGATTGATAAGTATTCAAAAAGATAGATATTAATCTATCTTTTAAATTGATTTGGTTTTCTATGTAAAGGTACAAGTACTTTTGTTTTCCCAATATTAATATCAACTCTTCTAGTGTTCCCATCGTATTTATCACCATCAATGCAGAACTCTGGTTCATATTCAAACATAAATGATACGTGATTAGTATGAAATTTTAAATAGTTTTTATTATTACTAAGTCCACTTTTTAAATTTTTAATAATTGATTTAATAACATCAATATTATCTTTAGCAGCCAAAATACTTACTTCAAATTCTCCATCATCTACAACTGAATCTTTAATAAAATTATCAAATCCTGCAACTCTACTTTGATTAGTAATTAATATAATAGCAGCAGTTTCTTCAATATTAAATTTTTTAGTTTCCATATAAAATGGTATTTGATGTACTTTATTAAATACTAATTCATTTACACCTGCTGATAGATATGCTAAATGTCCAAAAGTTTTTTTTAATCTTGCTGGTACAGAATAAGGTATATTTAATAATTTCCCACATCCTGCTGAATAAGTAAAAGGAGTACCATTTAGTATTGGAATATCTAAATATTTTTCTTCACCATTTAATATATTTCTTAAATCATCCTCAATATTTTTATTTAAAAGACCAAGTACTCTTTTAATATCATTTGTAGTACCATGTGGTAAGTGAGATACAGTTACATCTTTATTAAATGTATTTCTTACTAGATTATGAAATGTTCCATCTCCACCTATTGATATTATCAAATCACCACTATCATAAGTAGTATCCCCAAATAAAGTATCTTCTATATTTTCAGTACTAGTAGAAAATATTACTCGAGGATCATATCCCATACTCACTGAAACATTGCATATTGAATCTAATTCCTTATCCTTTAAACCCTTATTACTTCTTGCATTATATAAAAATACTAATTTATTCATAGATACTCCTTATTTGTAATATTTATAATATATCAATAAATATAAGTAGTCAAGTAAAATAACATATAGTATAATAAATAAAAAGGAAGGAAGATAACATGAAAATAAAAACATATTTCATAAAAACATTTGGTTGTTTGATGAATGAACATGATAGTGAACAAATATCTTTCTATCTTGAAGATTTAGGATATAAGAAGATTAATAATTATATTAATGCAGATTTAATAGTATTAAATACATGTGCTATTAGAGAAAATGTGCATAATAAAGTATTTGGAATGTTAGGCAGGATTAAGAAATTAAAAGAAAAAAATGGTAATATTATTGTAGGTATCGCTGGATGTATGTCTCAAGAAAAAGGAGTACAAAAAGAAATATTATCTAAGTATAAATGGATTGATTTTGTAATAGGTACTCATAATATACATGAGTTAAATAATATATTAGAAAATATAGAAAAAGAAAAAAAAATAAATATGAATATTTGGGATGCAGCTGGAAAAATAATTGAAAATATAAATTATAATAGGGATTCAAAATACAAAGCACTTGTTAATATTACATATGGATGTGATAAATTTTGTACTTATTGCATAGTGCCTTATACTAGAGGAAAACAAAGAAGTAGAAAAAAAAGTGATATTATTAATGAAGTAAAAAGCTTAATTAAAGATGGATATAAAGAAGTAACATTACTAGGTCAAAATGTTAATTCTTATGGTAAAGATTTAAATAATAATTATAAATTTGAAGATTTACTATTAGATATTTCTAAAACTGGTATTGATAGAATTAGATTTGTAACAAGTCATCCATGGGAATTTACTGATAATATGATTAATGTAATAAAAAATAATAAAAACATTATGTCATATATTCACTTACCAGTACAATCTGGAAGTGATAATATACTTAAAAAAATGGGAAGAAGATATACAAGAAAAGAGTATTTAAATTTATATAATAAAATAAAAAAAGAAATACCAAATGTTACAATAAGTACTGATATAATTGTTGGATTTCCAAATGAATCAAAAAAAGACTTTAATGAAACAATTAAGTTAGTTAAAAAGTGTAAATTTGATTTTGCATATACTTTTATCTATTCAAAAAGAGAAGGTACACCAGCTGCTAAAATTGACGATAAAATAGCATTAATTGAAAAAGAAAAAAGATTAGCCAAATTAAATAAATATATTAATAAATATATGCTAAAATCTAATAAGAAGATGTTAAATAAAGAAGTAGATGTATTAATTGAAGGATATAGTAAAGCAAATAAAAATGTTTTAACGGGATATACTGATACAATGAAAGTAGTTAATATAGTTGGTGATGAAAAGTATATTGGTAAAATTGTAAAGGTAAAAATAATTAATACAAAAACTTTTAGTTTAGATGGAAAAGTTATATAATATAATAAATGGAGGAATAAATATGAAATTGTATGAAGAGTTAGAGTGGAGAGGGTTTATAAAAGATGTTAGTGATGAAGCTTTAGCTAAGAAGTTATTAAATGAAGATAAGATTACATTTTATTGTGGTTTTGATCCGACTGCAGATTCTCTTACAGTTGGACATTTAGTACAAATAATTAGAATATTATTATTACAAAAATATGGGCACAAACCTATAGTACTTGTTGGTGGTGCAACTGGATTAATAGGAGATCCAAAAGAATCAGGTGAAAGAAAGTTATTAACATTAGATGAATCATTAAAGAATGCAGAAAAGTTAAAAGTATTATTAAGTAAATATATAGATTCTAATGATGCAATTATGGTAAATAATTATGATTGGATATCTAAAATTAATGTAATAGAATTTTTAAGAGATTATGGTAAAAACTTTTCTATAAATTATATGCTTGCTAAAGATTCAGTTACAAGTAGATTAGAATCTGGTATATCTTATACTGAATTTTCATATATGATATTACAAGCAATAGATTTTATGTATTTATATAAAAACTATAATTGTAGACTACAGTTTGGTGGATCTGACCAGTGGGGTAACATAACAGCAGGATTAGAATTAATTAGAAAAACAATTAATGATAAAGACGACATACTTGGAATTAGTTCTAATTTACTTATGAAATCAGATGGTACTAAATTTGGTAAGAGTGAAAAGGGAGCTTTATGGCTTAATAAAGAGTTAACATCACCATACACTTTATATCAATATTTTGTTAATACTACAGATAGTGATGTTGTTCAGTATTTAAAAAGTTTAACATTATTAGAACCAGATAAAATTATTGAATTAGAAGATAGTGTTAAATCAGAACCACATTTAAGAAAAGCTCAAAAAGAATTAGCAAAAGAAATAGTAGTATTTTTACATGGTAATAAGGAGTATGAAAACGCATTAAAAATAACTGAGGCACTATTTAGTGGTAATATATTAGATTTAAGTAAAGAAGAACTAGAAGATGCTTTTAAAGATGCAGAAAGTTTTATAGTAGAAGATGAAAATATATTAGATGTTTTAGTTAATAATAATGTAGTAGCATCTAAAAGAGAAGCAAGAGAATTTATTTCAAATGGTGCATTATATTTAAATGGTAAGAAGATTGATAATGAAGAATTAATTCTTAATAAATCAAATACATTATATGATAAGTATTATGTATTTAGAAAAGGTAAGAAGTATTATTATTTAGGTATAATAAAATAAAAAAACAGCTTAGCTGTTTTTTATTTGTTATAAAATTCTACAATTAATGATTCTTTAATATCTGCATTAAGTTCGCTTCTTTCTGGATAACGAATATATTTTCCAGTTAAAGTAGCTTTATCAAATGATACATAGTCAACAGTTTTGTTAACTGATTCTATAGACATCATAATAGCTTTATGATCTTTAGATGTTTCTTTAACAGAAATTTCATCACCAGGATTAACTTGATATGATGGAATATCTACTTTTTTACCATTAACTAGTATGTGCCCATGATTAACTATTTGTCTTGCTGCTCTTCTTGTAGTACCAAGTCCCATACGATATACAATATTATCTAATCTACTTTCAAGTAGTTTTAAGAAATTCTCACTATGCATACCTTTTAACTTACCAGCTTTATCAAATGTTAATCTAAATTGCTTTTCATTAACTCCATAAATAAATCTTAATTTTTGTTTTTCTAATAATTGAATTTTATAGTTAGATGGTTTACCTCTTTTAGGTGTTTTACCATGTTGGCCAGGTCCAAAAGGACGTCTTGCTAATTCTTTACCAGTTTCTAATATAGAAAAACCTAATCTACGACTTTTTTTATTTACAGGTCCAGTATATCTTGCCATTTTTCCTCCTTTATATATTACATAACTCAAGGATTATTTGCCATTATATAGGGTGTTTGTTCAATATTTTCATCTTTGCAGCCAAAGACTACTTATATCCCTTTGGTAACAAACGCGTTACATAATTCAAATAATGCTGCATTAAGTTCATGCAAGTTAATTATACTAGAAAATATTAATATGTCAATAAAATAATTATTCATACTATTTGAAATTTATTAATTATGTAGTATAATTAAGTAGAAAATAGTAAAGGAGATATTGATATGAAGAAAATATTTGCTAGTATTGATATTGGATTTGATACAACTAGAGTATTAGTTGGTGAATATTTTCAAGATAAAGTAAATATACTTGCAGTATCTTCTGTTAAATCAAAAGGTATTGAAAATGGTTTAGTAGTTGATCAAGATGCTGAAATTACTCAAATAAAATTAGCATTATTAGAGATAGAAGAAAAAATAGGGGTTAAAGTTGATAAAGCAATTGTAACAATACCTAGTAATAATGCAGAATATAATATATTATCTGAGAAAATAAAAGTAGATACAGAAAATAATATTGTGGATGGAAGTACTATTATAAAACTAGTAAATAAAGCAGTAGAAGGAATTGTACAACCTAATATGGAGTTAGTATCTACAATACCCATTGATTTTAATATATATAAAGAAGATACTAAGTTAGAGACAGTAAAAGATCCTAAAGGCAAAATGTGTGATGAATTATCAGTAAGACTTATGGCAATTACAGTTCCTAAATCAAATGTGCTTTCTATAGTTGGTGCTGTTGAAAATTCTGGTATAGAAGTAATTGATATATGCTTAGATGTAGTTGCAGACTTTGAACAAATTAAAAGAGATGATTATGAAAAAGAAGTATGTGGTGTTATTAATATTGGAAAGTCAAAAACTAATTTATCAATATTTAATAAAGGTATAGTTACTAATAATACTATTATTAATATTGGCTCTAAAGTAATTGATGAAGATATAGCATATGTGTTTTATACAACTAAGAAAGAAGCTAAAAGAATTAAAGAAAATTTTGGTATTGCAAATCCAAAGTTTACTAGCAAAGAAGAAGTATATGAAACAATTGATGTTAATGGTAAAAAGATTAGAATTAATGAGTTTGAATTGAGTGAAATTATTAATAAAAGGCTAGTTGAAATATTAAATATTTCTAAAAATGAATTAAAAGTATTAACAAATAAACAAATTAGTTATATAATGGTTATAGGAGGTATAGCAGATATACCAGAGTTTACAAGTGTGGTAGAAGATGTATTTAAAAATGGTATTACATATAATTTAAATGAGATTGGAATAAGAAAAAATAAGTATATTTCTGCACTAGGAGCAATTAAGTTTTTTATATTTAAGTTGAAATTAAGGGCAAAAGATTATACAATGTTTAGTAAAGAGGATATTATTAATATGTTGGATTATAAAAAGAGTAAAAATGGTAATAGTTCATTTGTTAGTAAAATAATCGATTATTTTTTTCAGAGTTAAGGAGGAAGTATTATGTTTGGAATGCCTGTTGATCAGTTGGCTAAAATTAAAGTTGTTGGTGTCGGTGGTGGCGGTGGAAACGCTGTTAACCGTATGATAGAGTGTGGGGTTAGAGGTGTTGAATTTATTTCAGTTAATACTGATTTACAAGTATTAAATAGTTCTAAAGCCGAGAAAAAAGTACAGATAGGTTCTAAAATATCTGGAGGTTTAGGTGCTGGAGGAATGCCTGATATAGGTAGAGAAGCAGCATTAGAATCTAAGAAAGATTTAGAAGAAATGTTAAAAGGTGCTGACATGGTATTTTTAACATGTGGCATGGGGGGTGGAACAGGTACTGGTGCAGCACCTGTAATAGCAGAGATAGCTCAAGGACTTGGTGCATTAACTGTAGCAATAGTTACAAAGCCATTTACTTTTGAAGGAAAAAGAAGAATGGCACAGGCAATATCAGGGCTTGCAGAGTTAAAGAATCATGTTGATACATTAATAGTAATTCCAAATGATAGATTAAAAGAAATAATTGATAAATCTACTCCAATGATTGAAGCATTCCATGAAGTAGATAATGTGCTTCATAGAGGTGTACAATCTATATCAGATTTAATAGCAGTAACAGGATTAATTAATCTTGATTTTGCTGATGTAAAATCAGTTATGGAAAAAAGTGGTAATGCACTTATTGGTATTGGTTTAGGAACTGGAGAAAATAGAGCAATAGAAGCAGCTAAGCAAGCAGTTTCTAGTCCTCTTCTTGAAACAAATATACAAGGAGCAACTGATGCAATTGTAAATATTACTGGTGGTGTTAATCTAACTTTATTTGAAGCAGAAGATGCAGCAGAAGTAGTTAGAAAAACAGCTAATACAGATATTAATACAATATTTGGAGCAGTTATTAATGAAAATTTAAATGATGAAGTAATTGTTACAGTTATAGCAACAGGATTTGAAAAAGCAAATAGAAAAGAAGAAATTTTAGATTATGATGTAAGTAGTAAAAATAAAGCAAAAGAAGCAGATGATGATGATGATGACGGAGATATACCAAATTTTTTAAGAAACAAAAGAAGTTATTAAAATATGCAATACTACTAAGTATTGCATTTATTTTTAGGTAGGTGATAAATATGGATAAACAATATAGTAAATTAATTATTATATCTACATATATTAGAATAATATATGATGAATTGTTACACCTTGAACTTGAAAATAAAATAAAAACAAAGGAATATAATTACTTAATTTTTGAATTAAATAAATTAAGAAAATTTGAAGAAAGTACATTAAATAAAATATATTTAAGTGATATAGACTTTAATGAAAATATAACCAAATTGAAACAAAATTATTTTATGAATTCTGATAATAAATATATTTCAGAAATATTTGAGAGAATAGAGAATATGCTTGGAATTAAAGTTGTTAGAAATATTGAGAATAATGATGAGTATAGTAAAATTATTGATATGATTGTAAAAAAAGAATTAAGTAGTAAAGATGAAGAATATTTTATTAGTAAATATGTTAAAAATGCAATTAGTTATAGTATTGAATCTGGTTTTTTATATTTATTAAATAAAACAATAAATAAAACAGAAGATATTAATTTAAAAAATATGTTAATAAATAAAAAGTACAAATTAGCATATATCAGTTTAGTATTAGAAAACGAATTAATATTATCTACATATAATCAAAATAAAAAAAGTATATTCATATATTCTAATAATATTAGTATTTCAAATAAATATAAGATTAATGATATGAAATTAGTTATAGTAAGACAAAGGCTTTCTCAATTAGTTGATTCATTAAAAGAGTCTAAACAGTCTGATTATGATGATTCAGCATATAAGTTAAAACTATATATTATTGAATTATACATTAGAAGTCTTGGGTTAATTGTTGATATTAAAAAAGATCTTGTTGAATATTCTAATAGTGATAATTTAGTTGCAAATTCTGTAATAGATGCTATAATTAAATTATCAGATGAAGATAAAAAGACCATAACAGATGTCCCTCCAATATACAAGTTCCCTAAAAGGTGAATAATATATGAAGAAAGGAGGTAGTTTATGAATTACGGTTATAATTATGACTATAGTAATGCAGTTGTTGGTGCCACAGCATTTTCAGCACTTGCAGGAGTATGGTTAGTAATGATTATTATATTTAGTATTATTGCTTTAGCTGTTGGTATTGTTTGCATAATATCAATGTGGAAGTTATTTGTTAAAGCAGGAAGAACAGGTTGGTATGCAATAATACCTATATTAAATATAATTACAATGTTAGATATAGTTGGATATAAATGGTATTATATATGTGCATTTTGTTTATCAGCAATACCATATATTGGTTGGTTAGCAGCATTATTATTTAATGTAACATATATGATTAAATTTGTAAGAGCTTATGGTAATAAAGAACCAATACCATTTGCAATAGGATTAATATTCTTACCATATATATTCTTACCAATAATGGCATTCTCTAAGAAGATAGAATATACTGGTCAAGTTGTTAAAGGCGATATTGACTTTAATGATTTATTTTAATGATACTAATGTATCTTTTTTATTTGTGATATAATATATATAAGTAAGTATAAACTTATTTATATTTTTTTATATGAGGGTTTATAAAAGAAATAGCAAATAATATTGTAGGAAGAGGAAACATGAAAAACATTTATAAATTAGAAAATGTATATAGGAAATACAAATTATATGATGAATCTGTAGAAGCATTAAGTAATATATCATTAGATATTAAAGAAGGAGAAATGGTAGTAATTTTAGGACCTTCCGGATCTGGGAAATCTACATTATTAAATGTTTTATCAGGTATTGATAATGAATATACTGGGAAGATATATTTTAATAATGATAGAATAGATTTATATAATGATGAAAAACACACTAAATATAGAAAAGATTATTTAGGATTTATATTCCAAACATATAATTTAATTCCAAATCTTACTGTAAAAGAAAATATTGAATTTGGATATCAATTATCTAATAATCCTTTTAATGTATCTGAGGTAATAGATTTAGTAGGTTTATCAAATATGCAAAATAGATTTCCATATCAATTATCAGGTGGGCAAATGCAAAGAGTGGCAATAGCAAGAGCACTTGTAAAAAATCCTAAGGTATTATTTTGTGATGAACCTACAGGAGCGCTTGATGAAAAGATTGGTAAAAAGGTTTTAAAAGTACTACAGGATATAAATAACAAATATAAAACTACTATTATTATTGTTACACATAATCCTAGTATTGCTAAAATAGCAAATACAGTTATTAAAATGAACAGTGGTAAAATAACAGATATTTATAAAAATAATAAAGTACAAGATGCAGAAAATATAGAATGGGCGTGATAATATGAGACTTTTACTAATTAATGCCTTTAAAGGCCTAAGAAAAAGAAAAATTCAAACTTTTGCATTAATATTAATAATAATATTATCTACAACTATATATTCTACTATGAGTATGGCATTAGATAAGTTAGAAAATAGTTATAAACTATATTTAAGTAATCAAAAGGTAGAAGATTTTAGTTTTATACCACAAGTAGATTTTGAAGAAGATTATTCTATTATGGAAATAGTAAAATTAGAGAAAACAAAATTTAAATATGCAACAAAAGAAGAAAAAAAATTATTATTATTATATAAAACTTGTTTAATAAACAAGTGTTTAGATGATATAACAAAAAATAATTTAAATTTTATATTTATTAAATATAATGCATATGAAGAAAAGCAGGAAGAAAAACTAGATAAGACTGCAAGTAAATATAATTTTATTTATGAAAAAGAGTATTCAAAATCTTTTGGAGAAAATAGATATATTTATAAAGCAGTATATAATGATACAAATAAGAATATAAATAAACCATATTTAGTTAAGGGAACTATGCCAAACAGTAGTAATGAAATTACTATATTAGAAACATTTGCAAAAGAAAATAATCTTAATATTAATGATAATTATAAGATTAATAGTACTAATTATAAAATAACAGGTATTGCATATGCACCACAATATATATATCCAATACTGTCTTTTAGTACACCATTTTTTGATGTAAAACATCATACTATATTATATTTAACAAAAGAAGGTTTTGATAAATTCGAAGGGATACAAGAATCAGATTATATTGGTAGATTTATAGATAGAAATAATATTAATTCACAAAAGAAAGTATTATTTAATATTAAAAATAATTTGCCATATCAAGTAGCAGAAAATAAAAAAGAAAGCATAGTATTAAGTCCAATGAATATTATTAGAGAAGTGAGAGTAGAATCATTAAAAGCAGAAATAAAATCAGATAGAATATTTGCTGAATATTTTCTATATTTATTATTATCAATATCAGGATTAATAATAATAGTTATTAATAAAAAAAGAGTTGATGATGAGAAGATGCAAATAGGAATATTGAAATCTTTAGGATATAAATCATATAAAATAGCTATTAGTTATTTAGTTTATATTGTATTTGGTACTTTAATTGGGGGAATTTTGGGATATCTAATATCATTATTAATTAGTCCATATCAAATAGATATGTTTAGAAGCTTCTTTAGTATACCAATTATTAGTAAAGCAAGTACTATTAAGTATTTAACTACATCTATATTTATACCAATGATTTTCTTATCAATATTTAGTTATTTAATCGCACTATTTATGCTTAGGAAAAAACCATTATATTTACTTAGAGAAGGTAGCAATTTAAAGATTAATATTTTTAGTAAGTTGATCTCTTTAATAACCAGAAGAATGAAATTTAAATCAAAGTTTAAATATCAACTATTATCTAGATCAATAGGTAAATTGATAATTATTATAATAACTTCTTTTTCAACTGGTATGCTTATTGTACTTACATTAATTGGTATGAATTTATTTAATTCTCTTGTTAAAACAAGTTTTAATAATTTAAATTTTAAATATATGGTTGGATACATATCACCACAAACAGATATTGATAAAAAAGATGATAATATATTAGAGATAAATATGAAAGCAGTAAAAGTAATTATTAATAATAAAGAAAAGGATGTTAAGAACGAGTCTGTAAATATAAGTGGTATGGATAGTAATAATAAATATTATAAAGTTAAAAATGAAAACAATAAATTAATATTAAAAGAAGAGTTAAAAGATAATGAGATAATAATAAATAAGAATTTAAAAGAAATATTAAAAGTAAATATTGGAGATAAAGTAATATTTAATTATAATAACAAAGAATATACATATGTTATTAAAGATATTGATAATTCATTTATGGGTATAAGTGGAATTGTATCAAGAAGTAAACTATGTAATAAATTAAATATTAATATTAATTCATATAATATGAAATATACATCTAATAATAAATATAAAAATACTAGTAAGTTGTCTGATGATGAAAAAATTAGAATATCGAGTATATTTGCAATCGATGATTTAAGATTAAATATGGAAAATCAATTAAAAGGTTATAATGGCACAATATATATAATAATATCTTTTGCATCTTTAATGGCATTAATTATTATTACAGTTATTGCAAATATTGTTGTTGAAGAAAATAAAAAAATAATATCTCTTATGAAAGTAATGGGATATGATAATAAGACTATTAGTAAAATAGTATTGAATATTTATACCCCATTTGTAATAATTTCTTATCTACTGGCAATACCTGCTATGATATCATTATTAAAGTGGATAGTAAGTCAAATAACAAAGGATATAGATATTGCAATACCAGTATCAATATCATTTACAAAGGCTTTTATAGGTTTATTAGGGCTATTAATTGGATATTATATTGCAATATACTTATCTAAAAGAGTATTAAATAAGATATCTTTATCAGTAGCATTAAAAAGGGAGTAAAATATGAAAAACATTATAGAAATAAAAAATGTAGTAAAAAAGTATATGCAAGGTAAAGATATTGTATATGCTCTTGACAATATATCTTTAGATATTAAAGAAAAAGAAATATTAGTAATATTAGGCCCTTCTGGATCTGGTAAAACCACATTATTAAATGTAATTTCTGGTTTAGATACTGTAACATCAGGTAAAATATTATATGATACTAAGAATATTGCAAAATTTAGAGATAGAAAAATAACTAAGTTTAGAAAAAATAATTTGGGATTTATATTTCAAACTTATAATCTGTTAGAGCATCTAAATGTAAAAGAAAATATAATGATTGGTGAGTTTAAAAGACACAATAAAGAGTTATTAGAGAAAATATTGCATGATTTAAATTTAAAAAGACATGAGAAAAAATATACATATCAATTATCTGGTGGAGAACAACAAAGAGTAGCAATTGGAAGAGCATTAATAAAAAAACCAAAAGTAATGTTTTGTGATGAACCAACAGGAGCGCTTGATGAAAAGTCTGGTAAAAAGATATTACAATCACTTGTAGATGTAAATAATATTTATGGTACAACTATATTAATTGTTACACACAATCCAGGTATTGCTGCAATAGGTGATAGAGTATTAAAAATGAATAGTGGTAAAATAGTAGAAATTATTAATAATGATAAAAGAACTAAACCAGATAATATTAATTGGGGTAATTAGAGGTATATATGAAAATAATAAGTGGAATATATAAAGGAAAAAATATTGAATTACCAGATAAAAGTATTACAAGACCAACAATGAATAGAATAAAAGAATCACTATTTGCAACTATAAATGATTATTTAAAAAATGCAGTAGTCTTAGATTTATTTGGTGGTAGTGGAGCACTTGCATTTGAAGCACTAAGTAATGGAGCAGCATATGCATATATCGTAGATAATACTACAATAAATATTATTAAAAAAAATATTATTAGTTTAAAAGTGGGAAACAAGTGTAAACTAATAAAAAGTGATGCACTTCTTCAATTAAAAATTTTTGAAAAAGAAAATATTAAATTTGATATAATTTTTTTAGATCCCCCTTATAGTGAAACATTGTTAGATAAATGTTTAGAGTTAATAAGTGATATTAATGTATTAACTAAAAATGGTATAATTATATGTGAACATAATATAAAAATTAATAATAGTAATTATAGTGTTATTAAAGAAAAAAAGTATGGACAAAAATACATTACAATACTAAATAAAAATGTTGACTAGAAAAATTAGTTATGTTATTATTATCTATAGTAGAAGGGAGGTATTAATATATGAAGAATAGAAAAGGTTTTACGTTAATTGAACTTTTAGCAGTAATTGTAATACTTGCAATAATCCTTTTAATTGCAGTACCACAAGTTACTCAAATAATAAATAAATCTAGACAAGACGCATTTGCTGCATCATATAGAATGGTATTAAAACAAATTGATTATTATTCATTACAGGGAGATTTAGATACGTATGATGGAACTGGTCAGGAAGCAAATTATGATTTAGATGCTGATCAGTACGATTTAACTGTAGCATCTGCTGGTTCTGGTGCATATACTGTTACATTGGCACCTGATGCAGATGGAGATTTTAAAGATATAGATATGAATGGTTACTGTGCTGATTTAACAGAAATAACATCTTCTACTTGTAACACAAGTGGTATAACTGGTACATATGTACCACCAACAGAATAAAGATATATAAATATCTTTTTTTATTAAAATAGATAAAATTTATAATTTTATCTTTTATATTTTATAAAACTTTGATATAATGTTCGTAGTTTGTGTCAAAAGGAGGCAGAAAAATGGCTAAAAAGAATGAAAATCGTAGTGTTATTAGTTTAGTATGTACTGTTTGTAAACAAAAAAACTATACGACTCCTAAAAATAAGAAGAATGATCCTAATAGATTAGAGTTAAATAAGTTTTGCAAATTTTGTAAGAAAACTACATTACATAAAGAGGAAAAATAAGTATAAGCTTATTTTTTTAAAGGTGAGATAAATGATTAATATAAATGATATAAAAAATGGTATGACAATAGAGATGGATGGGAATATCTATTTAATTATGGAGTTTCAACATGTTAAACCTGGTAAAGGTCCGGCATTTGTTAGAATCAAATTAAAAAATTTAAGAACAGGTTCTACTACAGAAAATACATATAATACTAATATAAAAATAGCTAAAGCAAATATTGATAAAAAAGAAATGCAATATTTATATAATTCATCAAATATATATTATTTTATGGATGTTAATACTTATGAACAAGTAGAGATAAATAAAAATAAAATAGAAGATGAAATTAAGTATTTAAAAGAAGGTTTAGTAGTAGAGTTAAAATATTATGGTAATGAGTTATTAGCTATTACCTTACCAGAAAAGATAGAGTATAAGGTTATTAATACAGATCAAGCAGTAAAAGGTAATACAACATCAGGAGCACAAAAAGATGCAGTATTAGAAAACGGATTAATAACAAAAGTGCCACTATTTATTAATGAAAATGATAACATAATAATATCTACGAAAGATGGAAAATATCAATCAAAAAGTTGATATTTTTATTTTATTTAATTATTTTGTATGTTAAAATGAAGATGGTGATTATATGAAAGATAAAATAAGAAATAATAAGTTTGTATTATTTACATTCCTTATTTCTTTTGCAGTTGTTTGTATTATTTATTTAATGCATAGAGCATTACCATTTGGTGGTAATTCTTTATTAGCTGTTGATTTTTATCATCAATATGGTCCAATGTTAAGTGAGTTATATGATAAAGTTAGAGATGGTAGTAATCTTATATATTCATATAATATAGGACTCGGTATACCATATTATAGGAATTTTTTAAATTATTTATCTAGTCCATTAAATATTTTACTTTTCTTATTTAAAAGAGAACATATTCTAATAGCATTTTCTCTAATAATAGGATTAAAATCAGTACTATCTGCTACATTTATGGCATATTATTTAAAAAAGAAATTTAAAAAAGACAATGTATTTTTAATAGCAATTGGTTTAGCTTATGGTCTTTCTGCATATTTTGCAGCATATTATTGGAACTTAATGTGGTTAGATGGTATGGTATTCTTACCATTAATTGTTATGGGCATTGAAAATATAATTGATAAAGGGAAAATAAAACAATATGTATGTTTTTTATCAATTATGTTATTTTCTAACTATTTTATTGGATATATGATATGTATATTTTCTGTAATGTATTTTTTTGCATATTATTTTATTAAAAATAAATTTAGATTATATTCATTTTATAAAGCATGTTTAAGATTCTTTATTGGATCACTATTATCATTTGGTTTAGTAGCAGTATTATTAATACCAATGTATTATGCACTTAGATCTATATCTGCAACACACGATATATTTCCAACTATAATTGAATATAACTTTTCTTTACTTAAGTTTTTTGCAAATCATTTTGCAGGTGTTAAACCTACTGTATTTGCAAGTGATTTATTACCACTTCCAAATGTAAGTAGTAGTGTGATTATCTTACCGCTAGTATTATTATTTTTTGTAAATAAAAAGATTTCAATTAAAGAAAAAATAATATATGCATTATTGTTATTAGTATTTATTACAAGTTTTGAAATAAAGGCATTAGATTTTATTTGGCATGCATTTCATGTACCTAATGATTTACCATATAGGTATTCATTTATATATATATTCTTATTATGTACAATCTCTTATAAATCAGTTATTAATATTAAGTACATTAAATATATTTATGTAATAGCTATATATTTACTTTTAATGGCAGCATTAATAACATTAAAAATAACATATTTTGAGAACCTAAGTAGTACAATGTTTTTATTAAATACAATATTACTTACTATTTATACAATTATATATATAACTTATAAATTTGAAATTATAAGTTTAAAGTATGTATATATGTTTATATATGGAATAATTGCAATAGAAATGTTAGTAGCATGTGGTTATAATTTAAATATTAATCAAAAAGCATCTGATTATATTGATAAATATAAAAATAATGAATTAATATTAAGTAAGTTAAAACAAAAAGATAATAGTTTTTATAGAGTAGAACAAGAAACTTACATGACATATAATGATGGAGCTTATGTTGGATATAATGGTATTTCTACATTTTCATCAATGGCATATGAGAACTTATCTAGACTAGAAAGAAGCCTTGGCTTAGCAGGTAATAATATTAATAGTTATTATTATAATATGCAGACTCCAGTATATAATAGTATGCATGCATTAAAATATATTATTGGTAATCTTGATAACAATAAGTATTATTCTAAATATATAACTAGTAAAAATAATATATATAAATATAAATATAATTTACCAATTATGTTCCCTGTAGATAATAATATAAAAAACTGGATTACTTATGATATTAATCCATTTATAAATCAAAGTAGTTTTATTCAAAGTTCAACAGGTGTTTATGATGTTTTTGATAGAATGTATTTGGACACTATAAGTGGGTGTACAACTAGCAGTACTAATGGAGAATATATTAATTTTGAGTTTGCTGAAGATGGAATTGAAAATGAAATAGTATTAACATATAAGAATAATGATAATAAAAATATATATGCGTATTTTTATAATTCAAATATAGAATATATTATAATTGGAGAAGATGATTATAGATATTTTTCTCCTAATGAACCATATATTATTGAACTTAAGAATATTAGTAAAGATATTAACTTTACTATTCATTTTAAAGATAAGAATGAAAATTATTTACAAGCTTTTGTATATGCAGTAAATGATGATAATTTTATTAAAGCTTATAATATTTTAAATAAGTATGAATTCAAAATTAAGAAATTCAAAAACAGTACAATTACTGGTACTATAGAAGTACCAAAAGAAATGACTATGTATACATCAATACCATATGATAATGGATGGAGAGTGTACATTAACAATAAGAGAGTTAGTACATTTAAAATTGGAGATGCATTATTAGGTTATAAATTAAATAAAGGAGTAAATAATATAAAATTGGTATATTATCCAGAAAAAATAATTTTAGGATTTTTAATTACTATGGTTTCAATAAGTACAATAATAGTTTATGAAATTATTTTATTAAAAAGAAGAAAATAGTGTTTTATTTTATTTATTTTTGTGATAGAATGTTTATAGTATGCTAAAGGGGTATATTAATAAGGAGGATCAGTGTGATACTTAGTATTATTGAAAAGACTAAGAATGATATTTTACTTAAATGTAGTGCCTATAATGAACAAATTATTAATACTGAATTAGATAAAATAATTGATTCAGAAATATATGTTTTAGCAGAAGATTTAAGTAACTTACTTTTTAGTTTTAACATAAGTGAAGAAACAATTAGAAGTAATATTACTAATGAAATAAAAGAAAAAATTATCAAAAAAATAAAACGCAAATTATTTGTAGATTCATTAGCATTACAAGTAACAAATGAATATTTTATTGAAAACTTTTATAGTAAAAAAATCGAAATTGAAGAAGTAAATAAAGACTATATTTGTGAGTATAATAAAAACAAAGATTCAAATCAATTAAATTTAGATGAAGATATTAACTTAGGTGATGTGTATTCTTCTTTAAATAGATATATAGATATAAACATAATATCTATTGTTAAAGAAAATGAGTTTATAGTTGCAGAAATAAAAAAATTAATTGACGAGTCTAAAGAAAAAATAAAGAGTAAAATTGATAAATTAATTAAGGATTGTGATATTAAGTATCTTGAAATATTAATTAATGAGTTAGATAAAGATAAAGAGAGGGTGAGTAGTATGAATGAGAAAGATTTTGATTTTGAAGTAAAGAAATTAGAAGATATAAATGATATGAATATTTTTGGTTCTACTGAAGAAATTAAATCTGAAGATATTGATATTGATAAGATATTATCAAATGGGAAAGAAAAGAAAGATACCAGTGCATTTGATAAATATGATGATATGACTTTATATAATAAGGTTGTACTTAGTTTAAATACTAAAGAAGAAAAGCTATCAAGAGTAGAAGAAGAGTTAAAGCAAACCAAAGGTGAGATAGATAAAAAGTTAGAGAAAGTAAATGAATTAATTGAAAAGAATCTTGATAAGCAAGAATTATTAAGTAAGTTAGAAATGCAATTAAAAGAAAAAGAGTTAGAATTAAATAATAAATTAGCAGAAGCAGATGTTATCTTCTTAAATATGATGCCTCTAATTAAGAGCTTAAATGATATGCAAAATAAATCAGAAAGTGTTGAAGAAGAAAAAAGGGGTGATAGTGATGAATGATATATTACAAGGTTTGCAAGAAAAAATTAGCGAAAGTAATAATCAGTATAGAGATATACTATCAAGAACAAAAAATTCAATAGAAAACAGAACTACAGTATTAGTAGGGGGATTAGTTACATTATCAAATTATGAAAGTGATTTTAATGAGTTAACTGTTAAGTCAAAAGAATTGTTATCTGATAAGATATTTAAAGTGTTAGAATCATACTGTGTAAAAGATTTAAGGAATGTTGATGATGTAAATGAACAATTTATTAAAAAAATAAATGATAAATTAAGTAAAGCTGAACTAGATACACAAGAAGATAAAGCAAAATTTGTTGAAAGTTTAAAGAAATTACTATATGAGAAATATTTAGAAATAGTAAATATTAAAAGAATACCTTTTTTTCAAGAAAATGATGATAATTCTGAAATAGAAAATGTAGTAAATGCTTATACTAATAATTTAGAAGAAGCAAATTTATATAATGAAGAAAAATTATCTGCTTTATTTTTTGAATATAAAGAAGATATTTATAAATCAATAAAAAGTGATTTGGAAGATCTAAATAAATTATATATTAATAATTTTATTGCAGAAATTGAACTAGCACTTACTCAAGATACTGTTTCAGAACCAATTTTGTCTAATGAACAAGAGGAAACATCTAACTTGTATGAAAAAAATAATTTTTCAGAAGAAATACCAATTATTGAAGAACAAAAAATTGAAATAGAAGAAATACCAAAACCGATTATGGAAGAAGTAGAAAGACCAGTAATTGAAGAAAAACCATTAGAAATAAAAGAAGAAAAGCCAGTGTTTAAAAATAATGTAAATATTGATGAAATATTTGAATTAACTAAACCAAAATCAATAGATAATACAATATCATTTCCAAAGTCAGATATATTTCAAGCAAAAGAAGAAATTCAGGCAGATGAAGATGAGTTAGTTACTGCAATGATTGAAAGATTAACAAATAGATTAGAAAAAGTTAATCAGAAGGAAAAGAATGTTGAAGAAGAAAAAGCAAGAATTTTAGAAGATGAAAAATTCTTAGAAGAACTTGTTGAAAGTACAGATAAAAAAGCAATAGCACTTGAAGAAAAAGAAAAACAATTAAGAGAAAAAGATATTGAACTTAAAGAAAAAGAAAAAATGCTTAGTGAAAAACTAAATTCAATACTTCCATTTGCAAATGCAGTTTTAAAATCAGGAGAAGAAACACAGTAATATCTGTGTTTTTTATTTTTTATACTTGAAACTTTTATATAATTATTATATAATGTTAGCGTTGTCCTGTTAGCTCAGCTGGATAGAGCATCGCCCTTCTAAGGCGAGGGTCAAAGGTTCGAATCCTTTACAGGACGCCAAATAAAAATATGACTACTTATTTGTAGTCTTTTTAATTTAATGTTATAATTATATTGGTGATATAATGAAAAAAACATTTAGATTCTTTTTTGCTTTGTATTGTTCAAAAATAGTACAAGCTATAACAAGATTATTTTTTAATGAAAGAGGTACTAATCTACCAGGCAAAATTGCTTTAAAACTTTGCCCTAATTTTCTAAAGATAATTAAAAAGCCAAATATAATAATTATGGTTACGGGTACTAATGGTAAGACAAGTGTGTCTAATTTTATTAATGATATATTTAGAAAAAATCATATTAGCACAGTAAATAATTCAAAAGGTTCAAACTTAAATTATGGTATAGCATCTTCTTTAATTCAAAAAAGTAATATTTTAGGAAATGTACATAAAGAGGTTGGAATATTTGAGATCGATGAAAGAGCATCAAAATATACGTTTGAAGATATAATTCCAAATTATTTAATATGTACAAATCTATTTAGAGATTCGATAAAAAGAAACGGACATAGTGAATTTATTTTAGAAAAACTAAATGAAGGATTACCAAAAGAAACAGTACTAATATTAAATGCTGATGATTTAATATCAATTAATTTAGGTAAAGAAAATAAAAAAATATATTTTTCTGTAAAAGGTGATAATAATAAATATAATGATATTGTAAAAGACATTAGCGTATGCCCTAAATGTAAAAATAAATTGGTATATGAATATAGACACTATCATCATATTGGTAAAGCAAAGTGTAGTAATTGTAACTTTAAGTCACCAAAGTCAGATTTTAGTGTTATTAAAATAGATAAAGAGAATAATCTATTTATTATTGAAGAAAATAATAAAAATTATGTTTATGAATTAATATCAGATAGCATTTTTAATATATATAATATGTTATCAGCAATAGTAGTATCAAGACTATATGGATTATCGCATGAAAATATTTATAAAGCATTTAAAGAAACAAGATTAAAAAAAGATAGAGTAGATAGAAGAAAAATACATGATAAAGAAGTAATTACAATGCTTTCTAAAAATCAAAATCCAATATCATGTTCAAGAATGTTTAATTATATAAAAGAAGAAAAGGGTAAAAAATTAGTAATATTATTTGTTACTGATTCTAAAGATAAAAAACATGGTAGTGAAGATATATCTTGGATATATGATACGGATTTTGAGTACTTAAAAGATGATGATATTAATCAAATAATTGTTGCGGGTACAAGATATTTAGATATATTAGTAAGACTTGAGTTAGCAGGTATATCTAGTGATAAAATAGTAGGAGTAGAAGATGGATTGTTAAAGGATCTAGAAGTAAATAAGGATAGCATATCATGGGAAAACTCAAGTGACATGAAGTCAAACGGTGTTTTATTTATTTTAAAAGTAAGCGTACC
>ENA-UOWO01002553-UOWO01002553.1-activated-sludge-metagenome-genome-assembly--contig:-NODE-2553-length-22328-cov-22.971670_pt1 | contig 22328 bp, 16 predicted proteins | sample MGYA00238148_ERZ761564 | MGnify/ENA primary metagenome ERZ761564 (study PRJEB28885, sample SAMN05720194) | activated sludge metagenome | isolation source: Anaerobic digester | place: USA... | reverse complement strand
CGTTCCCGGCCGATGCGCGTGAACGTTTCGGCGTAGCCGGGGAAATAATCGTTCACGGCGGCTTCCGAAGTGCGGCCCACGTAGCCCAGTGAATGCAGGCCGACGGTGAGTTTTTCAGGCGCATGTCCGGCACGTTTTCCTGCTTCCCGATAAAGATCGATCAGCGGCCGGAAACGGTGCGTTTCGCCGCCGATGACGGCCACCATCAGGGGCAATCCGAGCACGCCGGCGCGGATGAACGATTCGGGTGTGCCACCTACACCCACCCAGATGGGAATGGGATTTTGCAGTGGACGCGGATAAATAGTTTGGTCGCGCAGCGCCGGGCGGAATTTTCCCGACCAGGTGACGGATTCGTTGTCGCGGATTTTCAGCAGCAGTTCCAGTTTTTCGGAAAATAGCGCGTCGTAATCTTCCAGTTCGTAGCCGAACAACGGAAACGCTTCGATAAACGAACCGCGACCTGCCACCATTTCAGCCCGGCCCTGAGAGATCAGATCGAGGGTAGCAAAATTCTGAAATACCCGAACCGGATCGGCGGCACTGAGCACCGTAACGGCGCTCGTGAGGCGAATGCGTTTCGTCCGCGCGGCAGCCGCAGCCAGAATGAGTGTAGGCGCCGCATCCAGAAACTCCTTGCGGTGGTGTTCGCCGATGCCGAACACATCGAGCCCCGAACGGTCGGCGTGTTCCATGCGTTCCAGCAGTTGCGCGAGGGCGGTGGCGGGGTTGTTGTGTTCGGGCATGGCCGCGAAACTGTCGATTCCGATTTGCATAAAATGTAGAGTTTGAACAGGATTTACCAGGATTTTAAAGGATTAAAAGGATTCTCATACAACTTGCGCATCCTGAAAATCCTGATAAATTATTTCCTTCTAATCCTTTAAAATCCTGATGGGTCCTGTTCGTTACACTGCCGCAGGAGCCGGCAAAAACACCTCTTTGTCGCGCAAAAATGCCGAAATCCACACCAGTCCCATCGGGAGCAAAGCATTGAACGGCATGGCGTGCGACAGTTCCGTGGCCAGGGCGCCTGCAAAATAACAGGACAACAACAGGAATCCGATCCGCATTGTTTTGGGCCAGGCGAACAGGGCAGCGAAGGTGATTTCCATGATGCCCAGCACAGGAATGTAAGGACCGATACCGATCTCCGACATTTTAGCGACCAGTTCCGGATTGGCAGAAAGTTTCATGATCCCGCTGAGTACGACCATACCTACAGCCAGTACGGTAAAGACGAGGGTGATAATTTTTTTAAATTTCATTTTTTTCAATTTTTAAATCCGGTGCAAACCTATGTACATTTGCTTACTAAAAGTTAGTAGTTACTGAAAGGTTAGCAGTAACCTTTTAGTGAGTGGTGAATTGTCAGTTGTGAGTATTAGAGGCTCACTATGGTCTATATCACTCACAATTCACCACTCACCACTCACCACTCACCACTCACAATTCACAAAATGCTTGCAAATCAACCACATACCATCGCCGCTTGCAACGCCCGCCTGGCCGCCGTCGGTGACGCGCTGTATGCCATCGGCGGAAAATGGAAACTCCGCATCATCGTAGCCCTGATGGAAGGGCCCCGGCGTTTCAACGACCTGCAACGCACCGTGGCCGGTATTTCCGCCCGGGTGTTGTCCAATGAGTTGAAAGAGATGGAGATGAACGACTTCATCAAGCGCAACGTGTACGTGCAAACGCCGGTCATTGTGGAATACGAACTGACCGAATACAGCCGGACCGTGATGCCCATCGTGGAAGCGCTCAGCGAGTGGGGGACGCAGCACCGCGCTTATGTGCAAAACAAGGGCAGGGAAGAGAGCGCTTTGGCGGTTTGAATACTAAATAAATGACGCTTGGGTTAGATGCCTCGTTCAAGTCATCCGATGACTTTAAGTCATCGGATGACTTGAACGAGGCATCTAACCCAAGCGTCATTTATTCAGAAAAACAAAAAACTGAACAACATACTCAACAGCAGCGCCACAAAAAACATCAGCAGGTACAAAAAGCAGAAAATCAGGAATTTAAGAAACGTTTTCCTTTTGCTTTGACCGTAGTAAAAATACATCGCCAGGGGCGTGGCCACGAGCAGCCACCACAGCGACAGGGAACGGGAGATGAAATTCAGGTGCAGATAAGTGCGCAGTACGCTGATCAGCGTCAGCAGAAAAATAAAGCCGGAATGCAGGTGGATTAGCAGCACAAAATGCTCCACGAAATAACGCTTCTGGCGGCGGTACATCCCTTTCAGCCAGAAAGACATGACGGCAATCTGGAACAACAAAATCCACGTGAACGAACCGATCCACGACCGCGCAACCGCCGCCGTATCCTGCGAGGCTTTCAGACTTTGCCGGATAAGGAGCCGGTCCAGCCATGGCTCCACATGGTAATACTGCAACAGCGAATCGGGTGTCATTTTAAGTAAATCCCGGTTGGCAAAACGGTACGACCCCTTCAGAATAAAACGGTATCCGCCTTCCATAATGCCCAGACTGTCTTTTTCCCAGAAATCCAGGTCCTTCATCGCCAGGTGCAGCACCGTATCCAGCGCCTGCCTCGCCGGAGGCGTACGCAACCTTTGCGGAATGGAATCCCAGTGCAGGCGGATGCTTTCCGCCAATTCCACCTTGCCTTTGATGCTCTGCTGGTTTTCCTCCATTTTCAACAGCGCGAACAGATTCATGTCGGGCCCGCCCTTCCCGCGCGCGCTCACATACAGCAGGAAAAAGAACATGCACACCAGGAAAAACTGGATCGGGTGGGGGTAGCGTTTGATTTGCCCTTTGAAATAGGCGATGGTGACCTTGGCCGGGATCAGCAGGTGCCACACCATGCGCAGGAATTTGCTTTCCAGATGAAACGTCGTGTTCCAGAGCCGGATGAGCAGGTCTCTCATTTTAATCTTGCCGGATACCTGCCTTTGCCCGCATTTCGGACAAAAAACGGCATTACGCGAGATCTTTTTTTCGCAGTTCGGACAGACTATTTTTTTCTTTTCCGGCTGTTCGGAGGATGCCTGCTCGGCATCGGTCGGGTTTTCCATGGTGCTCGTGAAAGTGTTGACTTGGCAGGCAGCAATATTAGGGGGAAACGGGGAAATGCGCGGGGTTCTTTTTCTCCCGGAGCAGCGGCAAAAGTTCTTCCAGGTTCAGCGTCATCATTTGAGTGGTTTCCATGCCGAAAATGCCCGTGATTTGCTGCAACCGCTCCAGGTGCAGCCTGGTTTTGCCGCGCTCCATCTTGCTGTATGCCTCGATGGAGATACCGAGGCGTTCGGCCATGTCGTGTTGCCGGAGATGCAGCAAACGCCGGATCGCCCGGATTTTTTCGGGTAGTTGTGTAAGCGGCATGCGGTGAGTTCTTTAGGTGATAAATGAAGTGCGTGCGGGGGGGATGAAGGACAAATATAATCGGCCAGGCGAAACACAAGGGCATGAAAACCTGAAATTCAACCAAATTCGTCTGAAATTCAACTTTTGGTTCCTTTTTTCGAGGGTAGGCGGACAGTATTTTTGTCAAAGTTATTCTAAGGAGGATTACCTGAAACTCCTGAAAAAGAAGTAAAAAACAATTGTTGCCATTATCCCAATTCAATTCAAATTTTAAAAAATGAAATTTCAAAAACTTGCTCTTGGCTTCTTCGTCGGGATCCTCGTTTATGTGGTAGCGTTTGTGCTGTTAGAGATTTACTTTTACCACTCTACAGATGCTATATCAACCATCGTTTCCCGACATTGGAAAATGGCAATCGGTATTTCGCTGTTAGCTACCATTACCCAGTATGTGCTTTATAATGTACTAGGGGTAAAAGATCCGGAAAGAAGGTAACCTTCGGCCTCGCTGCAAATCACAAACGTGTGCATGTAAAGAAGGGGCGGGAGGTAGCAATTCACGTGTCACCTTTTCCCAATAAAAACCAGACAAAGCCACATGATTTACCGGTTTGACTTTATTACAACTGACTGCCGAACGCGTTGTGTTGACCGCCAAATAGGTCTTCCAGAGGGTACAACCCGTTATTTATCCCGTCTAATACGTCCGTTTGACCGTCAGATACGTCTTTCACGTATCCAGACACGTAATCTACCTCTCTGGATACGTGAAAGACGTATCTGACGGTCAAACGGACGTATTAGAACAGGTATTCTACCTATCTGGATACATAAAAGACGTATCTGACGGTCAAACGGACGTATTAGCCGGGATAAAGAACGGGATCGGCGGTCCGGAAGACCTATTCGACCTGTAACGGTACCGGTCTGACGGTCAAACGGACGTATTTGGCGGTATTTCCAGGAGGCTTATCCCCGCCGGATCTCCGCTCCGATCGCATTCAGTCGCGCATCGATATGCTGATAACCACGGTCGATCTGGTGCGCGTTGTGGATCACACTTTTCCCTTTGGCCGACAGCGCCGCAATCAGCAGCGCCTGCCCGGCCCGGATATCCGGCGAGGTCATTTCGATACCGCGCAACTGATAACGCCGGTCGAGGCCGATGACCGTGGCGCGGTGCGGGTCGCAAAGAATGATCTGCGCGCCCATGTCGATCAGTTTGTCGGTAAAAAACAGGCGGCTTTCGAACATTTTCTGGTGGATCAAAACGCTGCCGCGCGCCTGTGTGGCCGTTACCAGAATGATCGACATCAGGTCGGGCGTGAAACCCGGCCAGGGTGCGTCGTAAATCGTAAGGATGGAACCGTCTATAAACGTGCTGATCTCGTAACGTTCCTGTGCAGGGATGTGCAGGTCGTCGCCCCGCTGTTCGATCCGGATGCCCAGGCGTTCGAAGGTGTGGGGAATGATGCCGAGATGCTCGATGCCGGCGTTTTTGATCGTAATTTCCGATTGCGTCATAGCGGCCAGTCCGATGAAAGAGCCGATCTCGATCATATCGGGCAGGCAGCGGTGGCTGGTGCCGCCGAGTTTTTCCACGCCTTCGATCTGGAGCATATTGGAGCCCAGGCCGCTGATGTTGGCGCCCATGCGCTGGAGCATACGGCAGAGTTGCTGCACGTAGGGCTCGCAGGCGGCATTGTAGATGGTGGTTTTACCCTGGGCCAGCACGGCGGCCATCACCACGTTGGCGGTGCCGGTCACGCTGATCTCGTCCATGTGAATGTACGTGCCCACCAGTCCGCCCGGCGGTTGCTCGATGTAGTAGATATCCTTGTCGTCGTCGTACTTGAATTCGGCGCTCAGTTTCTGGAAACCCAGAAAGTGCGTGTCGAGGCGACGGCGACCGATTTTGTCGCCACCGGGTTTGGGCAGGGTAGCGCGGCCGAAGCGCGCCAGCAAGGGGCCGATCAGCATGACCGAACCGCGCAGGCGCTGGGCGTCGCGCATAAAATTGTCGGAACGCAGGTAGTCAATATCGACCGTGCCTGCGCAAAATTTGTAGGTATCGGGCGCCAGACGCTCTACGGTCACGCCCAGGCCTTGCAGCAGTTCGATGAGTTTATTGACGTCGAGGATGTCGGGTACATTGGAAATGGTAACCTCGTCGTCGGTGAGGAGTACGGCACTGATGATCTGGAGGGCTTCGTTTTTAGCGCCCTGGGGGTGGAGTTCGCCGCCGAGCGGCCGGCCGCCGATCACTTCAAAACTGTCTGCTTGCATGTAGGGTAAGGATGGATTGTTTTTTTTGTGATATGGTTCGTAGAGTGCCCTCGTAGAGTTAATGGCAACGCGGATGACGCGGATAAAGCGGATTGACGCGGATTTTTTGAAAACAGCAGTTTCAAAATCCGCTAAATTTTTGTTGTGCCCTGTATTGACACCTTTTAAAAATCCGCGTCAATCCGCTTTATCCGCGTCATCCGCGTTGCCATTAACTCTACGAAGGTGCTGCGCAAGCAGCATCAAATCTTAAATCATTTTAAATCCCGTGTACCGGTGCAGCACTTTCGGAATGGTAATTCCCTCCGGCGTCTGGTTATTTTCCAGCAGTGCGGCCACGATACGCGCCAGCGCCAGCGCCGATCCGTTGAGCGTGTGCGCGAGTTCGATTTTGCCTTCGGCATCGCGGAAACGCAGTTTCATACGGTTGCTCTGGAACGTTTCGAAGCACGATACCGAACTCACTTCCAGCCAGCGTTTCTGCGCGCCCGACCACACTTCGAAGTCGTAGGTTTTGGCCGAGTTGAACCCCATGTCGCCACCGCAAAGCAGCAGGATACGGAAGGGCAGTTCGAGTTTGTTCATGAGTTTTTCGACGTGGCGCACCATACCTTCCAGGGCCTTGTACGAATTGTCGGGGTGCTCGACGCGTACCAGTTCCACCTTGTCGAACTGGTGTACGCGGTTGAGGCCGCGCACGTGTGCGCCCCAGGCGCCGGCTTCGCGGCGGAAGCAGGGCGTGTAGGCGGTCATGGTCACTGGCAGGTCCTTGATCGGAATAATGTCGCCGCGTACGATGTTCGTCACCGGCACCTCTGCGGTGGGAATGAGGTAAAGGTTGTCTTCGTCGCATTTGTACATCTGCGCTTCCTTGTCGGGCAACTGGCCGGTGGCGCGGGCACTTTCCTCGTTGACGAGCAGCGGCGGCAGGATTTCCTCATAACCCGCTTTCACGGCTTCGTCGAGGAAAAACTGGATGAGCGCGCGTTGGAGCCGGGCGCCTTTGCCGCGGTAAACCGGGAATCCCGATCCGGTGAGTTTTACGCCCAGTTCGAAATCGAAGAGGTTGTATTTTTTAGCGAGTTCCCAGTGCGGCAGCGCGTCTTCGGGCAGGGCGGGGAAAGGTTTTTTCCAGTCCTTGGCCACCTTGTTCTCTTCGGGCGTTTTGCCTTTGGGCACACTTTTGTGCGGGCAGTTGGGCACCGAGTACAGCATGTTGTCGAGTTGCTGCTGAATGCTTCCGGTGCGTTCTTCGAGGGTTTTGGTGAGGGTTTTCAGTTCCGCTACCTGGATTTTCAAGGTTTCGGCCTCCTCTTTTTTACCCTGGCCCATGAGGGCGCCGATTTGTTTGGCGAGGCGGTTTTGTTCGGCCAGCGTATCGTCGAGTTCTTTCTGGTTGGCGCGGCGCTCGTCATCTTTTTTCAGGATGTCGTCGATGATTTTCACCTGCTGGGCGGTCCAGTTTCTCTTGCGCAAACCATTGATAATGCGCTGTTTATCTTCTCTGATGACTTTAAGTTGGAGCATAGTTCCGTATGAGTTTGAAGCCCTTGTACCGGGCCGGGTGCGGTGTGTGAAATGAATCAGAAAGGGCGTTTGCAACAATTTTTCATTTCAATCGTTTGACTTTACATATTTACAAAAACTTGTCTGGCACACAAATGGCAGCATGTATTTTTGTAAAATATAGCAGGAACGTTGAAAAAAACGGCGCAAGATAGAGCGAATTTCAAAACAGGCTTATCTTTGCAGCGTTCAATTCCAAAAATTGGTACCTGCCGTCTCCCGAATTTATTACCCATACCAAGGTGGTTTTTGCGCAATGCAGGCGTTGTTTTCCTTCGGAAGGATATTCGGGCGGTTTTTCCAGCGTACACATCCATAATTCGTATTTGTCTGTTTAAGTTCCCCCATCAAATCCTTTCGGGCCACACCAGGCGACTGCACCGGAAAGTTTTCAATCAACATTCGATTTCACATTTTTTGTTCAACTCTCATTTCCTACCTCACGTATGCGTTCCGAAACGCCTCCTCTTTGGCGTATGCGCGCTATGATGCTAACTACTTTTTTTCCCCACCATGTACGACATATTGCAGCTCAACGATAAGCTGGTCACTGAACTCAGAGAAATTGCCCAGAAACTGGGTATCAAAGGCGCCGCCAAAATCGCCAAACAAGACCTGATCTACAAAATCCTCGACGAACAAGCGCTGATTGAAAAAAAATCGGCCAACAAAGACGTGCCCGTCGTAGATGAACCCAATCCGCAAACTGGCCGCCGCCCCCGCAAAGTAGTAAAAATGATGGGCGACGACAACGTCGAAAAAAACATGCCGGATGAACCGCGTACTGACGAAAAAGCGCCCGAACCACCCGTTCAGCGCCCACAACGCCAGGACCCGCGACAGCCGCGCCCCGCCGTCGACCAGCGCCGCAGTGCACCCAATCAGCCTGCCCGCCCGCCACAGGAGCAGCGCCGCGATAACCCGCAGCAGCAACCACAAAACCGCGAACAACGTCCGCCACAGCAGGACGTACCCCGCGAAAACCCCAACCAGCCTGCCCGCGAACAACGCCCGCAGCAAAACCCCAATCCCAATCAAAACCCCAACCAGCAGCAGCAACGCCGCGACAACCCGCAGGGCCGCGAACGCTGGAACCCCGATCTGCGCCGCGACGACCGACGCCGCGACCGCTGGGAAGGCCGCGACCGCAACCGCAACCGCGATCAGCGCCCCGGCAACCCGGGCCTGGTAGATCCGGAAGCAACACGCCTGCAAAACCTCGAGGAGGAAGAATTTGTAGCACCGGCAAACGGCGAAGAGGAGGACGAGGAAATGCTCGTTCAACGCCGCCAGAACGCCGCCCCGCTACAGGAAACCCGCCCCGATGCGGATACTCCCTACACGGAACAGGCTGAGGTGATGCCGCTGATGCCGAAAGAAAAATTCGACGTGGAACTGGATGGCGTGGTAGAAGGCCTGGGTACGCTGGAAATGATGCCCGATGGGTATGGTTTCCTGCGCTCGCCCGACTATAATTACCAGACCAGTCCCGACGATATTTACGTGTCGCCGTCGCAGATTAAACTGTTCGGCCTGAAAACCGGCGACACCGTGCGCGGCGCTATCCGCCCGCCGAAAGAAGGCGAAAAATACTTCGCCCTGCTGAAAGTGGCCAAGATCAACGGCCTGGATCCGAAAGACGTGCGCGACCGCGTACCGTTCGACTACCTGACGCCGCTGTTCCCTACGTCCAAATTCAACCTGCTGATCAGTCCGACCGGCCGCGATTTCGGCAACCGGATCATCGAACTGTTCACCCCGCTGGGTAAAGGACAACGCGGACTCATCGTGGCGCAGCCGAAAACGGGTAAAACCTTCCTGCTGAAAGATATCGCCAATGCGATTACCAAAAACCACCCCGAATGTTACGTGATCGTATTGCTGATCGACGAACGCCCGGAGGAGGTAACCGATATGCGTCGCAGCGTGAAAGCGGAAGTGGTAGCGTCTACTTTCGACGAAACGGCCGACAACCACGCCCGCCTCGCCAATATCGTGCTGGAAAAAGCAAAAAGAATGGTCGAATGCGGCCACCACGTCGTGATCCTGCTCGACTCCATTACCCGTATGGCACGTGCCTACAATACCGTGGCCCCGGCTTCCGGTAAGGTGCTCTCCGGCGGTGTGGAAGCCACGGCCCTGCAAAAACCGAAAAAATTCTTCGGTGCTGCCCGTGCTATTGAAAACGGCGGCTCGCTCACGATCCTGGCCACGGCCCTGATCGATACGGGTTCCAAAATGGACCAGGTTATCTTCGAGGAATTCAAGGGTACCGGTAACATGGAACTGCAACTCGACCGCAACCTGGCCAACCGCCGCATGTATCCGTCGATCGACCTCACCAAATCGAGCACACGTCGTGAGGATCTGCTGCTCGACAAGGATACCCTCTCCCGAATGTTCATCCTGCGCAACCACCTGGCCGATATGAAGCCGGAGGAAGCGATGGAATTCATGAAAAAACACATGATGCACACGAGCAGCAACGAGGAGTTTCTGGAGTCGATGAACCGATAGGTTGTTGGTTTATAAGTTTATGGGTTTATAAGTTTATGGGTTTATGGGTTGATCGTGGGAACGCGGTCAACCCATATTCGTTATTGGTTATTTGGGCGCAACATCTCTACTAGTGCCTGGTTTGTAAGGGAGGTCCTGCAAGGATGTAAACAGACAAATATCGCCATGATTTATTGGGACAGGCCTTATTCAAATCCCGATTTTGCGCCATTGGAGGCGGTAGAGAGCACCCATGTTTGAGGCCCGCTGCAAGCGGGGCGAGTTTGGGTGCGAACCCGTCGGAAATGGCAAGCAAAATCGCAGGATTTGAATAAAGCCTTGATTTTTGGTCCTTTTTATCAAGAAAAAGGACAATAGAAACGAATGCCTGGCTGGTTGAAAATGTTTGTACCACCGAGCGACCGGGTCGCTTATGACGAACGAACATTGATAATTGACCTCATCATGATACCTCTCTCCCGGCTTCTTTACAAACTTCCGGCCGGCCCACTCACAACTCACAACTCACAACTTTTTCACCTCCATTCCTACCCGAACCACACCTTCCGCCCCAGTCAGGATCACATTCTGCCCGAACAGGATCTTTTTTCCCTTCTGCCGGTAGGTTGCCAGCGTCTTCAGCGGCTCTGCCGCCCGCTCTGCCGTTTCCTGATCCGTAGTGGTAATAATGCAGCGACCGCAGGGTTTTACACCGCGAAACTGCACGCCGCCGATGGAAAAATCCGACCAGTCGTCTTCTTCATGCGGAGCGCCGCCGGTGAACACGAAATTGGGGCGAAACCGGTTCATCGGCAGCGGGATATCCAGCCGGTCATTGAGTGCATCGAGAGAAGCCTGACCGATGATCAGGTACGGATAGCCGTCGGCAAAACTCACGTAAAAACCTTCCGGCGTGTATGCCGGATCGGTGTCGCGCCGGGTGGTGTCGGGCATATACACCAGTTGCACTGTTTGTTTCAATTCCGTTGATAACCAATTGTTTATTTTGGCAGGAAGCACCTGCGCCCGGCAGGTATCATCCCAAACCTGCACAGCGATCTCGGGCAGCGTGCCGGCCGGATATTCCAAAGGGATTCGGATTTCCTGTTCCGGGTTGTTTTTCCGGAAAATATGCAAAAAAGCATCGTCCACGGCCGTACCCAGCAAAGCCATGTCCGGTATTTCGCGTTGGGAAATAAAGCGGCCGTTTTCGTCGGTCAGCATCCAGCGGCGATCATGCTGTAGGCCGCGCGGACCGGCTAGGGCTTCTGGAACGGAAAATCCGCCCATGGATTTTACCGGATAAATCCGGATGTCGGAGAGTAGTAGCATCTGCAAATTTTTGCGAATTTTGCGGAATTAATGGAAAGGAGGGGGATGTTTGTTGAGAATGTTGAGGGTTTGAGATTGTTGAGGGTGCTTCGCTCAGACCTGCTTGAATGCCTTGATCGAAGCACCCTCAACAATCTCAACCCCTCAACCCCTCAACAACCTTCGTCCCACAGGAACGTTAATATTATTAAAAATAATCCTCTGACTGTGTGATTTTGTGCTTTTTGGCACAATTATACGTCTAAGCGGGTGTTTGAAATTTTCAAACGCACCGTAATCCTGCCGCTGCCGGTTTTTTAGTTGTACTGCTCAAAAACGCGGTTTTTTCATGCAAAAAACATTACTTTTTCTTGGTTTGCTGGGATGTTTGTCGCCCTTCGGTTTGCAGGCGCAGCAAGATCCGATGCTGACCCAGTTTACTTTTAATAACCTGCTGTTCAATCCCGCTTGTGCAGGTACCAGCGACCACCTGGCTATGTCGGTTACGCACCGGCAGCAATGGCTGGGCCTCGACGGCGCGCCGGTGGGCCAATCGCTGAGCATTCATTCGCCGCTGGCGAACAACCGGATCGCGCTGGGCGGCACCCTGACACACGACAAGATCGGCCCCTCGGAAACATTCGATTTATCAACCGCTTACGCATACCGGTTCCCGGTCGGCGCGCATATGCAGTTGTCGGCTGGATTGCAGGCCAGTCTGGCCAACTGGCACGGCGACTGGTTCGATATTTTGCTGGAAGACGGCATCGACGGCGTATTTCAACACAACCAGAGCCGCTGGCTGCCCAACGTCGGCGTCGGGCTTTTTTTATACGGCGACCGGTTTTATGCGGGCATCAGCAGTCCGCGCATCGTGGAGCATGATCTGCGGCGGGCGGCGGGCGGCGATTATGCGTTTTATGCCAAAACGTACCGGCATTATTACACAACTGTAGGGGCTACGTTTCCATTGGCCGACAATGGGAGAGTGCAGATCAAACCCGCTTTGCTGCTGAAAAGCACGGGCTGGTTCAGTTCTTTCCGCCGGGATGAAACGTTTCAGAACATCGGTTCGCCAACAGAACTGGATCTGGATTGTTCGGTATTTTTCAACCAGACGCTGCGCGTCGGTGCATCGTGGCGCACCGCGGTGGAAATGAAACGGTCCTCCGCGTCATCCGCCAATGTGTGGGCCATGTACTACCTGCTGAACGGTTTGCGGTTCGGCGCGGCATACGACCTGACCCTGAGTCAATTGCGGCAGGCGGCAACCAATTCACTGGAAATTGTCGTAGGTTATGAATTCGATATCAAAGTGAAAAAAGTTTCTTCGCCGCGTTATTTTTGACAGGCGCCTTCTACTAGCGTGTTTGGTTTTTTGTGTATGGTGTTTGGCAAAAGTTTGATAATCAGGTTTTTGTAAATGCCGACGCAAAAAACGAAACACTCCCCCTTCAACGTTACCCAAATCATATGAATCAAAGTCCGAAAGTCTGTTTTCTTTTTCTGTTGTTTTTGCTTCCCGCAGCCGCCTGGGCGCAATCGCGGCTGGTGCGTGCCAACAACGCCATGCGCGAACTGGATTACGTGTCCGCTATCGGTTTGTACCGGGAAGTGCTGGAAAAAGAAGACAGTCCGGAAGCCATGATCAACCTGGCGGAATGTTACCGCAAGACCAATGATTCTGAAAATGCCGAGCACTGGTACGCGCTTGTGGTGCAGTTGCCGCAGGCAAAAGCCGTTCATCGCCTGAACTACGGCATGGTGCTGCAAATCAACGGCAAGTGCGACCAGGCCAAAACCTGGTTTGCACAATACCTACAGGAAAACCCCGACGATGCACGCGCACAGTTCCTGGCTTCTTCCTGCGACCGGCAGACGGAACTGCTGAACAAAGGCAAAGACATTTACACCGTTCGGAACCTGCCTTTTAATTCCGACCTCGACGATTTCAGCCCGGCGGTGGTGGACAATACGCTCATATTTGCCAGCGATCGCGACCGGGGAAATATGATCAAACGCACCAGTTTGTGGACGGGCAACCCGTTTTCCGAACTGTACAGCGTGGGGTTTACGCCCAATGGCCAGCAACCCGGCGATTTCGCTTACGGCAACCCGGCAAAATATTCCAACACGCTCAATACCCGTTTTCATGAGGCTGCCGTGGCCGTTTCTGCCGACGGTCAAACCATTTATTTTACCCGGAACAGTTTTTCCGAAGGCAAAACGGGCCGCAGTGAAGACGGGCTGGTGAAACTGAAAATCTTCGTGGGTCACTGGAACGTAGCCTCGCACGACTGGAAAGACGTGCAGGGGTTGCCGTTTAATTCCGATGAATACCATGTGGCGCATCCGACCCTTTCACCCGACGGCCGCCGCCTCTATTTTTCCAGCAACATGCCCGGCGGATACGGCGGAATGGACCTTTACGTCAGCACGTTTAAAGACGGACAATGGACGCCGCCCGTGAATCTGGGGCCGGTGATTAATACCGAAGGCAATGAAATTTTTCCTTACCTGGCCCCCAATAACCGCCTGTACTTTGCTTCCAACGGCCATTTGGGGCTGGGCGGACTCGATATTTTTTATGCCACCCAGCAGGACCAGAACGCCTGGAACCTGCCAGTGAACCTGGGAGCGCCGGTTAATTCCACCCACGACGACTTCGCCATTACGTTCGGCCCAGACCTTTCCTGGGGCTTTTTTACCTCCGACCGCAGCGGTGGCGCCGGGCGCGACGATATTTACGGGTTTCAAAAAACGGCGGTACCGGTGGAAATCGTGGTGCTGGATAAAATGACCCGCCAGCCGGTGAGCGGCGTAACCGTCAGCAGCGTACAATCGGGCCTGACGATGACGACCGGCGCCGATGGCAAAATTGCGTTCGACATGCGCCCCTCGGATTGCAATGATTTTACAGCCTCCCGGAAAGGGTACGACGGAGCCCAGATGAACGGCTGCGCCGGTACTTCCACCGAATACCCGATGCGACTTGAAATCATTCTTCAAAAACAAAGCAATTATATCCTGCAAGGCATCGTGTTCGATATGGTTGATGGTATGCCGGCCGACGGCGCGAAGGTGTCTGTCACCAACGATTGTGGCAAACCAGCAGCGGAACCTGTCGTGACCGGCCCCGACGGTCGCTACAAATTCAAACTCGACCGCGACTGCTGCTACAAGGTAAAAGCCGAACGGCAGGGCTACATCACGGATTCCGCAGATGGCTTTTGCACCAAAGGGCTGACGTCCGATAAGGTCGTTTTAAAAGCCAACCTCAGCCTGCAACCTTACCGCGACGCCGACGGGTTTATCGTCGAACAAAAAACGGAACCGGCTGCGCCTGCCGGTCCCAAATACAACGAGTTGTCGGGCATGTACGAAAACGCCGACGGCAGCCTGGCCACATTCAGCCTTGGCAACGGGCTGGAAGTACAAAACGGCGTGCTGCTGGCCGACGGCGTACCCAGTGCGCCGGAGCATCCGGTGTGGAAACGCGGCTCGGAAGGCTTTCTGGTCAATCTGTACTATGATTTCAACGAGGTCAATTTCCGGGAAGAATCGTTGCCCGATTTGAAAAAACTGCTCCGTACTCTACAGGAAACCCTCGAACTGCGCATCGAAATAGCCTCTCATACCGATGCGCGCGGTCCCGCCGAATACAACCTCGATCTTTCCCAGCGCCGCGCCGACCGTGTGGTGCAGTGGCTGATCGAGCAGGGTGTTGCCCGCGAACGCCTCGTGGCGCGCGGCTACGGCGAGTCCAAACCGATCAATAACTGCAACGACGACGTGCCGTGTACGGAAGCCGAATACCAGTTGAACCGGCGGACGGAATTCAGGGTGATCGGGCAGGATGGGAAATAGTGCGAAGTGCGAAGTCGTCAGTGCGAAGTTGGTTCGGATTGAACAGGATTGGAAGGATTTTAAAGGATTGGAAGGACTTGATTTATGGGATTTTCGGGGTTTCCGGAAATAAGGAAGCGAAAGGAGAATCTTCTCAATCCTTTAAAATCCTTCCAATCCTATTCAAAACTTTCCCAAACTTGCCCCATCTTTGCCAGCCTCAAAATCCTCTTTATTACAAACAACAATTTAGCGCATGGCTTACGAATATAAACTCCCTTCCCTGGGCGACGGTGTGACGGGTAAAGTGACCGAAATTCTTGTCAAACCCGGCGATAAAGTCACGAAAGACCAGATCGTCATGGTCATCGGCACCGACAAGGTAGATGCCGAAATGCCCATCGACCAGGAAGGCGTAGTGTCGGAAATTCTGGTAAAAAAAGGTGACGAAGTAGGGGAGGGCACCGTTGTGATCCGTCTGGAAGGCGGGAATGCCAGCGCAGAAGCGCCTGCGCCGAAAGAAGCCGCCGCTCCCGCACAACCGCAACCTGCGGCGCCGGCAGCACCGGCCGCTGCGGCTCCCGCAGCACAACCTGCAACCGCCGCCGCTACGTCCGCTTATGAATTCAAATTGCCTTCACTTGGCGACGGTGTAACCGGTAAAGTGACCGAAATCATGGTCAAACCCGGCGATAAAGTGACTAAAGATCAGATCGTTATGGTCATCGGCACCGACAAAGTGGATGCCGAAATGCCCGTCGACGCTGACGGTGTGGTGGAAGAAGTTCTTGTAAAAAAAGGCGATGACGTTACCGAAGGCTCCGCCGTTTTGAGAATGAAACGCGAAGGCGCCTCGGCTACGGTAGCGGCTCCTGTAACAGCCGCCGCTGCTCCTGCGCCTGCACAACCGGCTGCTGCTCCGGAAGTGAAGGCCGCTCCGGCTGCCCAACCCGTTTCCTCCGACGGCCAGCAGGCCGCTACAGGAATCCGTGTTTCGCCGCTGGCCCGCAAACGCGCCAAAGAACTGGGTATCAATTTGTCGGATGTGCGCCCGGCCGAAGGTGCCAGCCGCATTTCCTATAAAGATGTGGTGGATTTTGTAAAACGCAAAATCGATACCGGCGGCGGAAGTGCTGCTGCTACGGGTGGTGCGGGTATCAAAAGAAAACCCTTGCCCGATTTTTCGAAATTCGGCGAAACGGAACGCAAGGCGCAAACCAACGTCGGCATCAAAACGGCCGAGGCGATGTCGTATTCTACCAACACGATCCCGCATGCCTGGATCGCCGACAAAGCCGACATCACGAAAGTAGAAGCCCTGCGCCAGCAGTACAAGGATCAGGTGAAAGCCGCGGGCGGAAGCCTGACCATGACGGCCATCCTGACCAAAGCCGTAACGGCCGTGCTGCGCAAAATGCCGCAATTCAACGCCAGCCTCGACCCGGAAACGAACGAGGTGATCTATAAAAAATACATCAACGTCGGTATTGCCGTGGATACGCCCAACGGCCTGTTCGTGCCCAATATCAAAAGCACCGACCGGAAAGGGCTGACGGAAATTTCCATCGACCTGGCCGACGTGAGCGCCCGTACCAAAGCCGGCAAACTCAAAATGGAGGACATCACCGGCGGTACGTTTACCATTTCCAATATCGGCGCCATCGGCGGCACCAATATGATTTCCATCGTCAACTGGCCGGAAGTAGCCATCCTGAGCGTTGTGGCCGCACAAATGGAACCCGTGTGGAACGAAGAATCCAAAACCTTCGAGCCGCGCCTGATGATGCCTATGACCATCGGCTGGGATCACCGCGTGATCAATGGCGGCGACGCCGCACGTTTCCTGGTGGAAGTGAAGAAGATTCTGGAAGAGCCGTTTTTGGGATGGCTGTAAGCAGGATGGGACGCGGATGATGCGGATTTAAACGGATTTGAACCGCCTTCGGCGGAGTTTTTTTATTTTACCACAAAGTGCACAAAGGGGTTGCACAAGGTTCACAAAGGCGTGATGTACAACACGTTGTGAACCTTGTGCAACCCCTTTGTGCACTTTGTGTTTAGAATCAATAGTGGCCGTCAGGCCACAAAAAAATCCATTTAAATCCGCACAATCCGCACAATCCGCGTCCCCAACCCTCTTCGAGCGGCGTAGCCGATCAAAACAAAAGTTACATAATCAGCCGTCAAAATCAGCAGCCCCTCTTGCGCAGTAAATAAAAACGAATAACTTTGCATCTCAAAGTTATTTGAATATGGATACAATACTTCCTTTCCACACCGATTTACTCGATCACAACAACGAGCCCGACCCAGCCGTCGAAAAGTATAACCCCTTGAAAGACAGGGTGTACATAACAGGTTTGGTATTGCTGGCCATTTCCTTAGGGCTGTTTTTTTGGTCGCCGACCAGAACAGGCGGGGGCACGCTGATGGATTTTTTCCTGCTCAATTACGTCTTCGTCTGGCTATACATGGTCATACTGTGGTCGGCCGGGCGCCTGCGCTGGTGGATGTTCGGTGCGCGTCGGGTCGATTATCCGGTGATGCTGTTGTTGCTGCTGCTCTGGATGGTTAGTTGTTTCGCGTTGAATCGGGAAATCGATATTTTCCGACCCAGCGCTGCCTGGCTGAACTGGCATATCGGCATTTCCGGACTGGCCTGTATCGCTTTTGCATGGCAGGACCGGATGGGAATGTATGCACGCCGGGTATTGTGGTTCGTATTGGGTGCTACGGCCGTGTTATTTGCCTATTATTCCATCGCGTTGTTGCCGTTATCGGCCATGGGGTTGGTGGCGTTCTGGTTTTTCGGCCTTACGTTCCATGCTATCATACCCCTGGTTTTCACCATTTACCTCGTACTCATTTTAAGAAATGCCATCCGGGAAGACAACGGGATGCGTTGGCCGGCTTTTGCTGGTGTTGCGGCGCCTTTGCTGGCGGTCGTTTTGTTTGCCGGCACGTGGTACAAACTGAGCAGTCAACTATCGGCGCATACGCTGGATTATGAAACGACGCCCCAAAACCTGCCCAAATGGGTGGTTGTGAGTCAGCACCTCGAAAGCAACAGCCTGTATGGATACGTGTTGAAAGCCGTAGCGGAAGGAAGAATGCCTTCACAAAACAGGTTTGGCGGCGACCTCTGGCTTTTCGGCAACAGTGTTTCGGAAAATGACCCGCTGATGCAGATTGCCGCCGCCGTTTCGCCGAACCCGCAACTCAACGATAACGAGTGCAAAAAAATATACGCCGCGCAATACGACCATCGCAATGTAATGGAAGAGCGTCTGTGGGCAGGTGATGACCTCGTTACTACCCGGGTGGAATCCCGCATATTGCTCGACCCCGGCCACCGGCTTTCCTACACGGAAAAGTTGCTGACGGTGGCGCAAACGAATTTCAACAATTCCGAAAGAACCCAAACGCAGGAGGCCATTTATACTTTCTTTTTGCCCGAAGGCGGTGCAGTTACAGCCCTTTCCCTGTGGATCAACGGCAAGGAAGAGCCGGGCGTGCTGACCGCCAAATCGAAAGCGCAGGAGGCCTACAACACCATCGTCGGCCGGGAACAACGCGATCCTGCCGTGGTATTCTGGCAGGAAGGCAACCAGGTACGCGTGCGGGTGTTTCCGGTGACGCGCGAAATGCCGAGGCGGTTCAAGGTAGGCATTACCGCTCCGCTGCGCTACGACGAACGCACGCTGGAATACCAAAATATCAGTTTCGACGGCCCATCGGCGCTGACGGCTTCGGAACAGGATTCGGTTTATTTTGAAGGCAATGGAAAATTCACCGAAGTGCCCGTTCATTTTGAAAATGGGAATGGAGGAACGTCTCTCCTGTTCGAGGGGCGGTACCGGCACAACTGGTCGCTGCGCTGCGAAGCGCCGCCCCTGGCTGCCAGTTCTTTTTCTTTCGACGGGAAGGCGTATTTCGTTTCGCCCTGGAACAAACAAAGTGAGTCGTTTCAGCCCAGACACATTTACCTCGATCTGAACGAAGCCTGGACACAGACCGAACTGACAAAAATGCGCGCGCTGATCGGCAGGTATCCTGTGTCGGCTGCCACGGCCGGCGAACTGGTATTGCTGACGCAGGAAAACGTAGCCGGCGTGTTTCAGCAGTCGCGCAGCCTGCGTTTCAGTCTGTTCCCGTTTTATAAAATCGATGACCCGGAAAACAGCCTCGTTATCACCAAAAGCGCTGCGCCGACACCGCTGCCGTCGGAACTGGAAAACTCGGATTTTTCGCGGTATCTCAACGATTGGCACCCCGCTCTGCTGCGCGTTTTTCACCTCGGCGACGATGCAGGAATGACGGCATACCTCCGCGCCTTGCAAGAAAGGCGGGATGTTTTTTGCACGTCAGGGTCTTCTGATCTGCTGGATAAATACCTGACGACGAATACGTTTCCGCAAAATCCGGAAGGCATGTACACGGTCGCCATTCCATCCTCCGGCTTGCTGATCACAGAAAAAGATTCGATTACGCCCGGGAAGGCGCCCGATCACTTGTTCCGGTTATTTGCCTACAACAAGATCATGAAGGAACTGGGTAACAACGCTACTTCTGAACCGGAGGAACTGGTGCGGCTGGCCGAGCAAGCCTACGTGGTAACCCCCGTCAGCAGCCTGGTGACGCTGGAAACGAAGCAGGATTACGAGCGCTTCAACATCAAGCCGACGGAAGGTTTGCATTCCCTGGGAAATGCCGGTTCCGTGCCGGAACCGCACGAATGGGCGCTGATCGTGCTGCTGACTTTGGGGGCGTTTCTGGCGTGGCGGGGGAGAATTTAGTGGATATTATGCGGTCCAGGGAGCCTTGTAGTCATCCGATGACTCCAAGTCATCGGATGACTACAAGGCTCCCTGGACCGCATAATATCGCAATCGATGAATCGGGGGAATCCCCGGCCCCATGCAACCACAAAAAAACAGCGATGTCAGAAGCGAAATTTTTTCAAAAATACCGGAACAACGGATCACTGGGAACCATTGGAAAAGAATGGCAAGCCTGGCTGCTTCTGCTCTTTTTTGTAGCAGTGACCGTATTCTGGATGCAGGCCGGCTACCTGCAAAACGACGTGACCTTTATGGCAGGCCTGGCGGTCATGGTTTTTTCCACTGTTGTACGGCGGCCTGGTGAAGGGAATTGGCGGTTTGCCATTTGGTTCGCGCTGTGTTTTGGGATGGCGCTCACGATTCCGGCGCGCACGTTTCACTTCCTGGCGCTGGTATTTGCAGCGGGTTTCGTTTTTGAAAACCTGAAAGGGAAAATCAACGAAGCGCCCGTACTCACGGCATTTCTGCTGACGGCGGTATTCAAAACAATGAGTATCGTGCTGGGCTTTGCCATCCGCCTGCAACTCAGTGAAAATGCCGCCACAGCGCTGCGTGGGCTGGGAAAAGATGCTGTGGCGGAGGGAAATCTTATCCGGTTTGAAGGTCAGGATTTTTACGTCGACCCGGCCTGCATGGGCCTGCAAATGGTGGACGTGTCGTTTCTGTTCGGATTTTTCCTGCTGGGCCTGCTGGAGCGGCGCACGGGTAAACGGCTTTCATGGCCGGCTTTGTTGATAGTCGTTTCCGGCCTGGGGCTTTTGAACCTGATTTTCAACCAGTTGCGCATCATTTTTCTGGTGTTGTTTAAAATTTTACCCGAAAATCCGCTGCACGAGGCTGTCGGGCTGGCCGGACTAACGCTGTACGTTTTTGTGCCGGCGTGGTTCGGTATCGGCTGGCTTTTCCGGCGATCGGAGCGAAGCGCATTTTCCAATTCCACTGCAATACCCGAAACGATCCGCCCGCGCCTGAAACAGGGTGCCCATATTTTGCTTTTCCTCTGTATCGGCTGGCTGGCGGCGAGTGAAACTTCCGAAACTTCTTCTCATGTAAACAATGTGGCGGCTATTATTCCCCAGGGCCTGCCGGTGAACTGTGCCGGTGAATTGCTGCAAGACGGCGTCGTGAAATACACGCCCGACAGTCTGATCATTTATGTGAAACCCATCCGCGGCTTTTACAGCACCGAACACAGTCCGCTGATTTGCTGGCAGGGCAGCGGATACGTGTTCGGTAAGGTGTGGGAACAACAGGTGAACGGTAAAACGTGTTATAACGGGATCCTGCAAAAGAGCGGCAGCCCTATCCTCTACACCGCCTGGTGGTTCGATAACGGCCAGGCGCAAACGGTGAGTCAGTTCCGCTGGCGCTGGCTCGATATCGGCGGCGCGCCCGGTTTCTCGCTGGTCAATGTGACGGCAGCGGATCCGGAGGTACTTCAACAGCAATTGATTAAAATGTTGAGTTTGTTGAGGAGTTGAGAGGTTGAGATTGTTGAGGGTGCTTCGCTCAGACTTATTTGAATATTTTGAGCGAAGCACCTTCAACCTCTCAACCTCTCAACCTCTCACCTCCTCAACGACCTCAACCCCTCAACAATCTCAACCCCTCAACAACCTCAACAACCTCAACCCCTCAACAACCTCAACATTCTCAACAACCTCAACCATGCTATCTACCGGTTATTTCGGCCCCGACACCATCACCTGGCAACTTTACCGCGAACCGTACCCTATCGTGGGGGGCGTGCGGGCCTTGTTGCTGCAAATCGCGCATCCGGCAGTAGCGGAAGGTGTAGCGCGGTACAGCAATTTTCAGTCCGACCCGTTCGGGCGCGGTTTTCGTACGTTTAAAGCGATGGCAAACATCTATTTCGGCGACCGGCAGCAGGCGGAACAAACGGCGCAACGGCTCAACAAAATTCATTCGGGCATAAAAGGGCAATACCCGGCCGCATCTGCCGAAGTTCCGTTTGTCGCTACCGATCCGGGGCTGCTGTTATGGGTACTGTCGACGCTGACCGATACCACCATTCGTGTGTTCGAGCAAATGCCAGTTCCAGGCCTGCCTGCCGACTGGCGGGAGCGGTTTTACGAAGAAAGCAAGATCACCGCACGGCTCATGGGTATCCCGGAAGCGGCGTACCCGGCTGATTTACTGGCGTTTAGAATATATTTTGATAGTATGCTGAACGGCGATCTGCTGGGCAGCACGCCTGCCTGCCGGGCCATGGCGCAGGCCATTGTGCGCCACCCAAAAGCGCCGGGAAAATGGCTCGACCGGTTTGCGGCGGGCTGGATGCCGGATGCGCTGTGCGAGCGGCTCGGTATTACTACCCGCACCGATTCGGCGCAGCGGCTGGCAAAAATAATGCGCCGCGCACGCGGGTTCTTCCTGCTCATTCCCCGAACTTTGCGTTTCAATCCGGCCTACCACCAGGCGATGCTACGGATCGCGCGCGCCAACGGAAAACCTGCGCCGCTTGCCGGACAGTTTTTTAACTGGCTGAGCAGGAATACGAGTATACCGTTTGGGTTGTAGTTGTGAGTTGTCAATTGTGAGTTGTGAACGTTGATACGCTTGGTCTGACAGGTATATAACCTGAATGAATCGGTTTTTTTCACAACTCACAACTCACAAC
>ENA-UOWO01002549-UOWO01002549.1-activated-sludge-metagenome-genome-assembly--contig:-NODE-2549-length-22354-cov-12.393381_pt1 | contig 22354 bp, 17 predicted proteins | sample MGYA00238148_ERZ761564 | MGnify/ENA primary metagenome ERZ761564 (study PRJEB28885, sample SAMN05720194) | activated sludge metagenome | isolation source: Anaerobic digester | place: USA... | reverse complement strand
CGCGCAAGGCCTTGCGCGACGAACTGACCAGCAATGCGCCGGCATTCAAGGCGTCAAAGTTCTTTCTAAGTTCCGAGATCAGCCTGGCGGATTGTGCATTCGCCCCATTGATCTGGCGATTCCAGGCGCTCGGCATCCAGCTGCCGCGCGAGGCGCAACCGATCGTCGACTACGGCGAGCGAATCTTCCACAGCCAGGCATTCACGCGCAGCATGACCCCTGAAGAGCGCGCCCTTCGCGCCTGAGGATCCAAGGTGCCGGAAAACGCAATGACGTCGAACAGGCCCTACCTGCTCAGGGCCATTCACGAGTGGATCAATGACAATGGCATGACGCCCTATATCCTGGTCGAGGCAAGCGCGCCGGGTGTGCGCGTGCCGCCTTCGACTATCAAGGACGGGCGCGTCGTGTTGAGCGTGGCTTCGCGGGCCGTGGCGCGATTCGAGATCGGCATGGAAACGGTGAGCTTTCTCGCGCGCTTCGGTGGGGTCAGTCACTCGATCGAGTTGCCGGTATCCGCCGTGCTTGCGATCTACGCCCAGGAAAACGGGCAGGGCATGATGTTCCAGTCCGAAGACCCGCCATCATCACCGCCACCCGAGCCGCCTGCTCCCGAGCAGCCCGCCAGGCGAGCGCGCCTGCACGTCGTCAAATAGGCGGAATCGGTATTGCGGGCGGCGTCGCCGACATGTCCGAACTCGGCATGCTGGCGCCCACCACCTGTTTCCCATGCATCCAGATGCTCCCGCGATGCCTGTCGGCGCCGTCGACGCTGACCTCGAAGCGGTAGCGCCGGAGGAGGGCCAGGCGGCCGTCGACCCTCTTCAGCTCAAGCCTGTCGAGCACGACGTTCTGGTCGAGCCATTGCAGCCCGGCCTGCTCGCACTGGCGGCGACTGTGTCGACTGGCGAGCTCGCGCAGCGCGAGCGCATCGAGCCAGATGGCTACGACCGCGCCGGTCAACAGGAAAAACAGCAAGGTGCCTGACATGGCGCCAGTCTGAGTGCGGTCGCGCCAGCCGGCAAGCCGGGGCATCGGATTGTCGGCAATGAAAGGATCATTTCGGCCTGATCCCTCATTCGGCGACAAAGGCATCGTGGGTCGATACTGCGCCAATTCACTGACAGTCCTTCGCGATTCGTTACAATCAGCGCGAAGGGTAGGGGAGCTGCCGTGACTGCGATTGATATTCCAGGCTACGTGATCCGACGCGAAGTGGGTGTCGGAGGCATGGCCAGCGTTTACCTGGCCTTGCAGACCTCCCTGGATCGTGAGGTCGCGTTGAAGGTGATGGCGCCGGCTTTGGCTGCCGATCCGACGTTTTCGAAGCGGTTCATGCAGGAGGCGCGGATGCTGGCCTCGCTGGCCCATCCGAACATCGTCCAGGTATATGACGTCGGCGTCACCCAGGCGCAGCTCAACTACTTCTCGATGCAATACCTGTCGGGCGGTGACTTTGCCCAGCGCGTGCGCATGGGTCTTTCCGACAAGGACCTGTTGCGCATTCTTGAAGGCATCGCCAACGCGCTCGGCTACGCCCATCATCGCGGTTACGTACATCGCGACGTCGCACCGGGCAATATCCTGTTCGACGTCAGCGACACCCCATTGCTGACCGATTTCGGCATCGCACGTGCTTTCAGTCAGTCAGCTCGCATCACCAGCGCCGGTATCTCGATCGGCACAAGCCACTACATGAGTCCCGAGCAGGCGCGAGGCATCGACGTCGACGCGCGGTCGGACCTGTACGGGCTCGGTGTGCTGACGTGGTTCGGATTGACGGGCAAGCCGCCGTACGAAGGCGCCGACGGATTCGCCGTGTCTTATGCGCACGTATTCGAACCGATTCCGCGGTTGCCCGCCGGGCTGGAACATTGGCAGTCACTGATCGACAAGGCATTGGCCAAGGATCCGGCCCAGCGTTATCAGGATGCGGAGGAATTCATCGAGGCGCTCGGCACCATCGAGCCGCGTTCGGCGGCAACGGGCTCCGAATCGCAGGATGCGCCGACCCGCGTCATTCAACGTGAAGCCCTCTCCAATGCGCTCAAGGCCCAGGAGGCGCCGACCCGGATCGGGGTATTGCCGACGCTGGATGAGTCGATCGTTGCAAACAAGACGCAAGCAGTCGCTGGAGCGGTTGCGGCGAAGCGCTCGTGGCTGCCGTGGGCCTTGGCTGCGGCCGGTGTGCTGTTGATCGGTTCGGTTGGGTACGTGTTGATTGCAGGGCGCGACAAGAAGCCCGGCATCGTTTCCGAACCCGCTGCGGCGACAGCAGCCAGGGTGTCGCCAAGCGCCGCTGTTCAAGACGAGCGGAAGACGGCTCTGGCTGCCACGGTCCCGGAGGCCCCGCGGGGCGACATGCAGATGCCGCTGGAACCGGCAGAGTCCGGCGCTGCCGAGGCCCCCGAGCTGTTTGCCGAAGAGCTTGACCTCGCAAGCATCCCGACCGTCGTGGATCCCGTGGTCGAACTGGTGCGGCAGGCGCGCGCGGACCTTGCCGGTTCGCGGCTGACCAATCCTCCGAGGTTCAACGCCTTCGAGCGTTTCAGCCTGGCCTTGAGGATCAATGCGGATTCCAAGCCAGCCAAGCAGGGCGTCCTCGACACGGCGCGCGCTTATGTCGATCTTGCGGACAAGTCGTGGGCATCAGGCAATCTTGCCGAATTCTCCGGTTTTCTCGACAAGGCGCAGGAAGTCGCCGGTTCGATGCCTGATGGAGCGGAGCTCGTCGGGGAGATCGGAAAGCGGCGCAAGAGCGAAGTCGACAAGTTGCTGGTCGAGGCCGGGGCAGCGGTCGAGCGCATGAAATCGGCGGAAGCGCGGACGGCCTTCGAGAAGGCCGCTGTCCTCGACAAGAACAACAAGGCGGCACGTGACGGTCTGAAGCTGGTCGATCGCATCGGAAAACCCGGTTATGTTTTCCAGGACAGGATCGGAGATCGCAAGGCGCCGGAGATGGTGCTCGTATCGTCAAGCCTGGCATTCGCCCGACGAGAAACCACCCGTGGCGATTTCGGTATCTGGTGGCGCGTCGCCGGAAGCCGCCAGTTTTCCGGCAAGGGCCCCTCGTGCCGGGATCGTGAATCGATATTCCGCTCGTCACGCAAACGTGACTGGCAGTCGGCGGACATTACCCAGGACGACAGTCATCCCGTCGTTTGCGTGAGTTTTGGCGAAGCGGTGGCTTACGCCGAATGGCTCAGCAAGGAGACCGGCTATCGGTACCGCTTGCCGACAGCCGCGGAATGGGAGCAACAAGCAGGCAAGTCGCCGGCCGCAAGCTGCTCATCGGCGAACCTCGCGGATGCGGCCTACAAGAAAGCCTTCGATTCGAGAGCCGGCGCCGATTGCGACGACGGCTTTGCAGCGACGGCGCCAGCCGGGCGATTCCCGGCTGTTGCCGGTGTGTTCGACCTTGATGGCAATGTCCGTGAATGGGTGGCCGCCTGCGGAAAGGCAGCGGCGCTTTCGGCAGGGTGCCGGGAGCACGGGTTGCGCGGTCGCGGCTGGATGTCGACGGCCGACAAGGACGCCCTGATGATGAGCGACAGTTACTCCGAGGACGTGGCGTTGAACACGCTCGGATTCCGCCTTGTTCGCGAGATTGGCCAATGATCCGGCGCGCCTGCGTCCGGAGGGAGATGCAATGAAGTTGATATTTCCGAATGGAGAGCATGCTGCCGTCGACCTCGGTGAGGGAGTCACGAGGATCGGTTCCAGCAGCGACAGTCAGATCGTGCTCGTGGCCCCAGGTGTGGCGGTGAACCATTGCGAGATCGAAATTCGCGGTGGAAAAGCCGTCGTGCGCATTCGCGACCAGTCCGTGGCAACTGTCCTGAACGGTCGTCAGATCACCCAGGAAGGTCCGCTCAAGCCTGGTGACCTGTTGCTGTTCGGGCGCATCGGATGTCGCGTCGTCGCCAATGAGAAGCCAGCCGCGATGCCGGCGGCAAGCGTTGCGCCGGCGATGCGCGAAGACGATGGCCGGACGCGGGTGCGCATGGCCCTGCCGAAGTTCATGCTCCGCGGTGTATCGGGAGCGACGTTCGGACGCAATTTCGCCCTCGTCGGATCGATGACGATCGGTCGCCAGAGTGACTGCGGCATCCCGATTCCTGCGGAAGAGATTTCTCGCCAGCATGCGCGCCTGCAGGTGACTGCCGAAGGCGTCATGGTCGAGGACCTGGGCTCGGCCAACGGCACGTGGATCAACGACAAGCGCGTGCACACCGGCATGCTCAATCCAGGCGACGAGTTGCGCCTCGATACCGTCCGCTTCCTGTTGCTGGCGCCGGGAAGTCAGGCTCCGGCGGCAGCACCGCACCCGGTCGAGGACGCTGCACCGGCCAGCACGGGGTCAGGATCTCCGATTGGCTGGATCATTGGCGCCGTGGTGCTCATAGGTGCGATCGCGATCGGCGTGCTCAAATACCTCGGCAAGATCTGAATCAGCCGCGGTCTGGTTCGACCAGTCCAATGCGCATCGACAGGTCGACCGCGCGGATGTGCTTGGTCAACGCCCCGATCGAGATGTAGTCGACTCCGGTTTCAGCGATCGCGCGAACGCGATCGAATCCGACACCACCCGACACTTCAAGCGGGACTCGGCCATCGACTTCGGTGACGGCCTGGACCAGTTCGTCGAGTTCGAACTCGTCAAGCATGATGCGATCAGTGCCCGCGGCAAGGGCTTCGCGCAGTTCGCTGAAATTCTCGACCTCGACTTCGATCATGATCTCGGGGTGCAGGCGGCGGGCGAGTTTGACCGCATCGGCGATTGAACCGGCTGCCGCGATATGGTTTTCCTTGATCAGGATCGCGTCGTGCAGACCCATGCGGTGGTTATGGCCCCCGCCGGCGCGAACCGCGTATTTCTGCGCATTGCGCAGGCCCGGCAAGGTCTTGCGGGTATCAAGGATGGTCGTGCCGGTCCCCCGAATCGCCTCGACATAACTTGCAGTCACGGTTGCGGTGGCGGACAGGGTTTGCAGGAAATTGAGCGCACTTCTTTCCGCAGTGACCAGGGCTCGCGCCGGACCTGTGACGTTGCAGAGGACCTGGCCGGGCGCGGCGCGCGCACCTTCCTCGACCTGCCATTCGATCTCGACCGCCGGATCGAGTGCGTGGAAACAGGCATCGAACCAGTCACGGCCGCAGATGATTGCCGCTTCACGCGTGATCACGCGGGCAGTGGCGAGCCTCGCCTGCGGCAGGAGATCTGCCGTGACATCGCCGCTGCCGATGTCTTCGCGCAGCGCCCTTTCGACATCGGCGCGGATCGACTCGGGATCAAGGTCACTGATGGTTCGATGGATATGCTTGTTGATACGAATGCCCCGCTACACAATCGCCGGAATGCGCAGGCACCGGACGCGCCCTGGCGGAGGATATGACGCACCGCGGCTCTGCGCCAGCGCGCAACGGGATCAGGTTCAGGCGGGTGGTACGTTCAACCGGCAGGCGCGGCAGTCGAATCGCCGGACGAATGTGTCTGCTTGAGGCGCTCGACGATCGCATCGAGTGCCCGGTCAAACAGCGGCACCTCTTCCAGCAGCACGGCCGTACCGCGGCGCAATTCGACCGCAAGTGCTGAAACCGACTTGTCGCATACCTTCAGGCCGCGCCGGTTGACGAAGAGATACTTCGAGCTTATCGGGCTGATCCATGAAAGCTTGGCGCGTTCGCGGTTACCGCTCTCGTCGATGAATTCGATCCAGTTGCCGACCTTCATCTGTTTCGCGGCATCGACATGCTCGTCGCCATCCTCGACGACTTCGGCTGCCTCGGGTTCGATGCTTCCCGAACTCAGTACGATCTCCTCGACCGGACTCTGTGTCGTCGGGGTCGATTCGGGCGCTCCCGTTGCAGCGCCTTCGGTTGGGGGAGATGCCTCGCTTGCTGCGGCATTGTCGGTGATCACTTCACGAGCTGTCTTCAGCTCGAACTCCTCTCCATTGAGCAGGCGCTGGTAGAACTGCGAGAGTTCCTGCATCAAGGCGCGGACGTCTCCCTCGTGGAAGGCCACGGTGCCAAGGCCATGCTTGAGGGCTTTCTCGAGTTGCGGCAGCAGGGCGCGCAGGCGTTCCTTGTCTGCGGGAGTCTTTTTCGGCAGTGAGCTCCAGATGAATTCATCGGCGAAACGCAGGGCGTTCTTCCACTCATCGGACTGGTTGCCATGACGAAGGTCGGTGAGGACGAGATAGTTCGCCCACGGACGTGACAACACGTTGTGAATGACGGGAGCCAGCTCGCGGTTGCCAATGCGGTTGAGGATTTCACGAGCCGCGTCACGACGTGCCGTATGCAGTTTCTCGCGACCGCGCGTGACCTCGGCGGCACGCTGTTCGGCAAGCTCCGCACGACGCCTGTGTTGGTGCAGGAACTGCTCGAACCCGGCAAGTTCATGTTCGATGACAGCGAGGTCGTCGTCGAATTCGTTGAGGATCGTTTCGACGACGGCCTTGATGCGGTCGTACAGCTTGCTGTCGACATCCGATTCGGCGGACCAGCTCTTGCCGGCCTCTGCCATGGCATCAAGCAATCGACGTGCCGGGTGCGTCTTCTGCGCGAACAGGTGCTTGTCGAGAATCGCGATCTTCAGATACGGAATCTGCAGCCGTCCGACCAGCGCCTGTATCTGCGGAGGCAGGTTGCGATCCTGCAGGATGAATTCGAACAGCATCCCGACCAGGTCAATGGTGTCTTCGTCGGCCGACGAAACATGGTAGCCACTGGTTGCGGCGCCACCGAGACGTTGCGCCTGTTCCAGCAGTTCCTGCTTGATCTGCTGGACCGCGTGAGCCGCATCAACAACGCTTTCGGCATGGGCCTGGGCCTCCTTGGACTGGCCCTGCAGGATCGTCAAGGCGCTGAGCAGGTCGGTCGGGCTGAGATTCGGCACCATGCCGCCGGTGCCGCCGGCATAGCCGGCAGAACTCTCGTTCGCGTAGTCAACGCTGTGGCGACGGTTGGCGAGCAGGCCACGCAGGGTGCTGTAGAGCTCGGCCTGGATCTCGGCAGCCACCGAGTCGTAGTGGCCACCCGGGTAACCGGCGGACCCGCCCCCGGCCTGCTCATCGACTACGAAACCGTCGGCGGGGCCATTGCCGGCACGACCTGGCGCCGTGCCGCGCGGACGGGCCGACTGCGGCAACTGGTGCCGGATCTGCGGCAGGACGCCGGCCCGGATCAATTCGCCGTTGACTTCGTCGTACAGCGGCTCGAGTCCCGACATGACATAGCGGTCGTAGAGCTTGTAGATGATCAACTTGACCTGGACGTTGAGGTCGAATTCGCGCACGGCCAAGCGGAATGCCTGACACAACGGAGCAGGTCCGATCGGATTGCTCGCATCCTCGACGGCGGTGCCGCCATTGATCACGGAGAGCCGCTGGTTGACCAGATGCAGGGTGCGTGCGAGGCGGTTCTCGGCCTTCGCAACCATGCTTGATATGGCCAGCGAATCCTCGAGCTCCTGATCGTCGACGAGAGACAATCCGCCGCCAGTCTGGCTGGCGACCTCGGACCGGACCGGTTTCAGCCGTCCGTCCGCAAAATCGGTGAAGATCTGCGAAAGCTGCTCCTGGAACATGCGCTCGACGAGCTGGCGCTTCTTGCGCACTTCGCGCATGCCATCGAAAAACTGGACCTGGACGGCGTTGCTTTCCGCGCGCTCGGCGAGATGAAACAGCGCATCGTCGACGTTTTCGAACAAGGTGCTGACCAGGCCATTCACGCGCTTCAGCGCGATTCCGCGCACGAGCTTGAGCAGTTCGCCAAGGCGATCGCCGGAGCTGCCGGCGCCGCCCTGCCGCTGCTTGAGTTCGATCACTTTACTCGGCATGTCTTCGGGGGTGGACATGTATCCTCATCCTGGCGACGACCCGCGCCATTTCACAGTGTGCAGCTTGCCTCAGTGTCCCTGCAGCATCATGTGCCGCCGGCTTGGCAAGTGTGAACTCCGTCACAACTCCCGGGGATTGATTCAGCGGGGAAAATCGTTCAGCTGTCGCGTACTGATGGCGTCATTGACAAGCATGACCGGAATATCGTCTTCAATACGGTAGATGGTCAGCCCGTCTACCGTGACCAGCGCATCGGACAGGGCAGACTTCAGGATTTCGCCGGATGCATTCCTGACGGAGCCTGCGGCGATCGCACGATTCACCGCATCGATTTCCTCCCGACGGGCTTGACGTAATCCAGCCCTTGATTGCGGGCAACAAAGTATTTCGAGCAGGCGCTTGTCCAATGATCCAACTCCGTGCGTGCAAGACACCGCCGCAACCTGCCGGACTGCTTGCGCAATATGCGTACAATAGCGATTTTCCAGCACGACAGCCAAGTCAATGTCCGCCGAAATGCCCAAAGTTGGCGTTGTGATGGGCTCCCGATCCGACTGGGAAACCATGCGACATGCCGTCGATACGCTTGATCGCCTGTCGATCGCCTGCGAGGTCCGAATCGTGTCGGCGCATCGAACACCCGATGTGATGTTCGACTACGCCAGCACGGCCTCTGCGCGTGGTCTCTGCGCGATCATCGCCGGTGCTGGCGGAGCGGCACACTTGCCCGGAATGCTGGCTGCGAAGACTCGTGTGCCGGTTCTCGGCGTGCCCGTCCAGTCCCAGGCCCTCAGCGGTGTCGACTCCCTCTATTCGATCGTGCAGATGCCCGCCGGCATTCCGGTTGCGACGTTCGCCATCGGCCGTGCTGGCGCTGTCAATGCGGCGCTGTTCGCCGCCGCCATGCTCGCGCCGGCTGATCCGGCGCTTGCGGGACGACTCGAGGCCTATCGGCGCGAGCAGACCGATGCCGCATTGGCGCATTCCGATCCGCGCAAGGACTAGACGTGGCAACGATAGGCATACTCGGAGGCGGCCAGCTCGCACGCATGCTCGCCATTGCCGGCGCCCCCCTCGGTCATCGCTTTCTGGTTGTCGACAGCGCGCCGGATGCCTGTGCCGCGCAGGTCGCCCCCGTCCTGCAGGCTGACTGGCGTGATTTCGCCGCGCTCGGGAAATTTGCTTCGCAGGTCGATGTCGCGACTTTCGATTTCGAGAATGTACCAACGGATACCGCGCAATGGCTGACCTCGCATACCCGCGTCTTCCCGAATCCGGCGGCGTTGGCGGTGGCTCAGGACCGCCTTCTGGAGAAGGCGTTGTTCGCCGAGATCGGTCTGGACACGCCGACCTATGCGGCTGTCGACAGTATCGATGGACTTCGCGCTGCCGTCGCCACGACTGGTCTGCCTGCCGTGCTCAAGACACGTCGGCTCGGCTATGACGGAAAAGGGCAGTATGTCATCCGGCAGAACGCCGATATCGAACCTGCCTGGGCCTCGCTCGGCGGAGTGCCGCTGATTCTCGAAGCCTTCGTGGCGTTCGAGCGCGAGGTCTCGGTAATCGCCGTGCGATCCCGCAACGGCGAGTTCCGTCACTACCCGTTGACCCGGAACTGGCATCGTGACGGGATACTGTCGGTGAGCCTCGCACCGCTGCCGGGCGACCCTGATCTCGAAGCGCGTGCCGTCGACCGTGCGCGCACGTTGGCCGAACACCTCGACTATGTCGGGGTATTCGCGCTGGAACTGTTCGTCGTGGATGGATCGCTGCTGGGCAACGAGATGGCGCCGCGTGTGCACAATTCCGGTCACTGGACGATCGAAGGCGCGGTGTGCAGCCAATTCGAGAATCATGTCCGCGCAGTGCTCGGGCTACCGCTCGGCGATACCCGGGCGAACGGGTACAGCGCGATGCTCAACTGGATCGGCGAACTGCCCGATGCGAAGCCGGTACTGGCCGAGTCACGCGGGCATTGGCATGACTACGGCAAGTCATCCCGGGCCGGACGCAAGGTCGGCCATGCAACGGTCTGCGCGGATTCGCCGACCGAACTCGCGGATAGACTGCGCCGCATCGGCCTGGCCCTCGGGCGTGAAGCGCAGGTCCGGCCCGCTGTCGAGGTGTTGACGAGTTGAATGGCGAGCGGGCGGACGTTGATGTCGCGCACCGCTCCCCGTTTCCCGCGTTCGACTCAAGCCATGCGGCTTTCGACGAATTCCCAGTTGACCAGGTTCCAGAACGCTTCGAGGTACTTGGGGCGCGCATTGCGATAGTCGATGTAGTAGGCGTGTTCCCAGACATCGCAGGTGAGCAGGGCGCGGTCGCTGCCGGTCAGTGGGGTCGCCGCATTCGATGTGCTCGCCAGGGCCAGTCCGCCATCCGGGCGTTGCACCAGCCAGCCCCAACCCGAACCGAAGGTGCCGACCGAAGTCTTGGTGAACTCTTCCTTGAACTTGGCGAAACTGCCGAACGCCTTGTTGATCGCGTCGGCAAGGCGCCCCGAAGGCTCGCCGCCAGCATTCGGCGCCAGGCAGTTCCAGTAGAACGTGTGGTTCCAGATCTGCGCGGCGTTGTTGAACATGCCGCCCGACGCCTTCCGGATGATTTCCTCGAGAGACAGGTTCTCGAACTCGGTGCCGGCGATCTGGTTGTTGAGATTGGTGACGTAGGTCTGATGATGCTTGCCGTAGTGGAAGTCGATCGTTTCGGCCGAGATGTGCGGCACGAGCGCGTCTCGTGTCCAGGGAAGCGGGGGAAGTTCGATAGCCATGGATGTCTCCTTACCGATGGTGGTGAAACAAGCCTGTTGCGAAGAAGTGCGATGTTCGCAGTGGGTGGCCACAGGGGGCGTGAATCTGGGCGTCGCCAGGAATGCAACCGAAGCTTCGTCAGCCCGTCAGCATATTAAGGCGTCGCATCGCAAATCAACCGCAGCGAAATCTGCCTGCTAAAATACCTGATTGGCCCCGGGTCGCCGGTTCGGCGCGACGGGGCAGGCTGCCTTGTCCCGAGAGAACCATGGAAATCATCGAACGCATCAAGTCCACCGTCGAATCAGCCCCGATCGTCCTTTTCATGAAGGGTACGCCGCAGTTTCCGATGTGCGGATTTTCCAGCCGTACTGCCAAGGCCCTGCGCAGCATTGGTGCTACGTTCGTCTCGATCAATGTGCTTGATGACCCGGAGGTGAGGGCCAACTTGCCGCGCTATTCCAACTGGCCGACGTTTCCCCAGCTCTTCATTGCCGGCGAGCTGATCGGCGGTTGCGACATCGCCCTCGAACTTTTCGAGAGTGGTGAGCTTGAGCGCATGGTCCGCGAAGTCCACAAGGATTCCTGAGCATGCTTCCTCTGGTGCGTGCAAGTCTGGCCGCCCCCTCCGAACACGCCTTGCGTGATCGTGTCGTGCTCGTCACCGGCGCCAACGGCGGGCTCGGAAGGGCGTGTGCACTGAATTGCGCGAAGGCGGGTGCGAGCGTCGTCCTGGTTGGGCGCAAGGTGCGCGCTCTCGAAGACCTCTACGACGAGATCGAAATGGCCGGCGGGGCACGACCGGCGATCTATCCGATGGATTTCGAGGGAGCCACGCCGGATGACTATGCCAGCCTGTCCGAAGCGATTCGCCTGCAGTGCGGTCGACTCGACGCCATCATCCACGCGGCCGTGCTTTTTGACGGTCTGCGCCCACTCGATCAAGTCAAGCCCATCGATTGGCTCAGGATCCAGCAGGTCAATGTCAATGCGCCGTTCCTGCTGACCCAGGCCTGCCTTCCGCTATTACGCGATCGCGAAGATTCCTCCGTCATTTTCGTCCTCGACGATCCACAGCGCGTCGGCAAGGCCTACTGGGGAGGATATGGCGTGGCCAAATGCGCCCTGGCGGGCTACGCGTCGATCCTGCACAACGAATCGGACGCCGGGCCGTTGCGTGTACACGCGCTGGTTCCGCCGCCGATGCGGACCACCCTGCGGCGGATGGCGTATTTCGGCGAGAACACGCTCGACCACGAATTACCCGATCCGGTCGCCGCTGCAGTGGCTTTCCTCGTGACCGGCAATGCCCGCGAGCTGCGCGGGATGACGCTTGATCTTCGTCCAACAGGCTGAGGTCGAATCCCGATGAGCACTCTTTCCGCCGGAATCCTGTTGTTCCTGATCATGGATCCGCTCGGCAACATCCCTTTGTTCCTGAGCCTGCTCAAGCATGTGGCTCCGCAGCGCAGGCGCCTCGTCCTGGTTCGCGAACTGCTGATCGCCCTCGTGGTCCTGTTCGCGTTCCTGTTCAGCGGCAAATACCTGCTCGATGCGCTGCAGATCAAGGCCGAGTCGGTCAGCATCGCCGGAGGCATCATCCTGTTCCTGATCGGCATCCGCATGATCTTCCCGCCCAAGGACGGAATCTTCGGAGGCGATGTGGACGCCGAGCCGTTCATCGTTCCAATGGCGATCCCCGCGGTGGCGGGACCGTCGACGATGGCGGCTGTCATGCTGCTTGCCAACAGCAGCCCGGGCAGAACGGTGGACTGGAGCATCGCCTTGTTTCTTGCATGGCTGGCGACTTCCGTGATCCTGATTTCATCGACCTACCTCTATCGATGGCTGGGCCACAGCGTCCTGGTCGCGCTCGAGCGCCTGATGGGCATGTTGCTGGTCGCTCTTTCGGTGCAGATGTTCCTCGACGGCGTCGTTGCCTACGTGCGACCGATTTCCTGAATTGAGCTGCATTCTCAGGAAGCTTCGCCAAGCCCATGATGATCGGCTGCTTTTTTGATCCGGAAGTGACCATTTCATGCCCTGGTCTGCGCCCGACACCGGGTCGCAGGGTGGCAGGGCTTGCCGATAGGGGGCTTCGATGTCCCGTCATCGGAATGCTGTTCTGTTAGAAATCTGTCATCCAGTCGGGTTAAACTGCGGTTAATTTCCCGCTGTTTCGCTGATCGAGAAGCGGCGGCGCATGAAAAGCATCAGCCACGCTGCAGCTCCAGGGGTTCTTTTTTCACGTCCATCGCGCTAGCGCGAGCCAAGCGGTTTTGTCCGAAATCTGTTTCAAAACAATCGAGAGGAAGGGTGTAATGAACAAGCGATTGACGATGCGGCTGTTGCCGTTGATGCTTTCTTCGTTGTTTGCCGTGTCGGGCGCCTATGCGCAGAGCACGTCGGCAAATCTCGGCGGCACGATCACCGACGCGCAGGGCAAACCGGCATCGGGCGCGGAAGTTACGATCACTCACAGCACATCCGGCACGGTCAGTCACGCGACGACCGATGCGTCGGGTCGCTACGCCGCGCGAGGCTTGCGCGTCGGTGGACCGTACACGATCACGGTGACCAAGGACGGACAGACTGAAACGCGCGAAAACGTCTACCTGCAGATTGGCGATGCCAACACGATCAGTGCCAGCCTGATTCCGGCCGAAAGCCTCGACACGATCCAGGTGACCGGTACCGCGAACTCGATTTTCAGTTCCGAAAAGATGGGCACCGGAACCAATATCTCGAACCAGCAGATCCAGGAACTGCCTTCGATTGGCCGCAACATCCAGGACTACATCCGTCTTGATCCACGCATCGCCCAGGTCAGCAAGGCCGACGGGGCGATTTCGGCCGGTGGCCAGAACACGCGTTTCAATGCGATCCGCATCGACGGTGTCGCGACGAATGATCCGTTCGGCCTTGAGGGCAACAACTTCCCGACCGAGCGCCAGCCGGTATCGATGGACGCAATCGAGGAAATCAACATCGGCCTCGCCAACTACGACGTGACCACGTCGGGTGGCTCCGGTGCGGTCGTCAACGCGGTGACCAAGTCCGGCACGAATGAATTCCACGGCAGCGTCTATGGTGTCTATCGCAACGACAACATGGTTGGCGACGATCGCAACGGCAAGGACTTCACCGGTTTCCAGGACGAAAAGACCTACGGTCTGACCTTCGGCGGTCCGCTGATCAAGGACACGCTGTTCTTCTTCGTCAACTACGAGAAGTTCAAGCGCGCCGCGCCCGGTGCGGACATCCTCAATTCGCCTTACGGGCTTGGCCGCATCACCGATGCGGACATCTCCGCAATCCAGGCGGCCGCGCAGAACGTCTGGGGCTTCAATGCCGGATCGCTGGACGGTGCGAGTTCGCTCGGCACGGACATCGAGGAATACGCCGCCAAGATCGACTGGAACATCAATGAAAATCACCGCGCAAGCTTCCGCTACAGCAAGCTTGCGCAGGATGTCGCCAAGATCCCCAACTTCAACAACACGTCGGTTTCACTCGACACCCACTGGTACAACCAGAACAAGACGTTCGAGAGCTACGTCGGCGAGTTGTTCAGCGACTGGAACGACAGTTTCTCGACGGAGTTGAAGGCTTCGTATCGTGTGTATGACGCGGTTGCCCAGCCGACCTCGTTCCTGCCGCAGATCCGCATTGACTTCGGCAACGATGCCGTATTCCTCGGCACCGAGCAGAACCGCCATGTCAACGTGATCAACACCAAGGAAAAGAGCCTGTTTGCCGCCGGCAACCTGTTCCTCGGCGATCACACGGTCAAGTTCGGCGTTGACTGGTCGAACAACGACATCTTCAACTACTACGGTCGCAACCAGAACGGTACCTACCGCTTTGGCAGCCTGGAGGACTTCATCGCCGGCAATCCGCGTCAGTACGATTATCGCGCGCCGCGCGCAGGCGGAAGCTACGCGGACATTCCTGCACAGTACGAAATCACGAATACCGGCACGTTCCTGCAGGACAGCTGGGCGGCGACCTACAACCTGAACCTGACCTATGGCGTTCGCGTTGATACGCCGGACTTCCCGGATTCGCCGATCTACAACGCACGCATCGAAGAACTCTACGGCTTCGACAACACGAACGTTCCGACCAGTTCGATCGTGCAGCCCCGCTTCGGCTTCAACTACAACATCGAGACCGAGCGTCCGACCCAGGTCCGTGGTGGATTCGGCCTGTTCATGGGCTCGCCGCCGAACGTCTGGCTGGCCGGCGCCTACCAGAACACCGGCTTGAACTATGTCGAATACAGTTCCAGCGTCAACGGTGGCATCGGGCCGATCTTCAACCCGGATCCGAACAACCAGCCGACCTCGGGCTTCTCGGTCAGCGGTCGACAGAACGTCGATATCATCGAGCCTGGCTTCAAGTTGCCGTCGGTATGGAAGGCGAACGTCGCACTTGATCACGAATTGCCGTGGGCAGGCATCGTTGCGTCCGTCGAAGTGCTGTCGTTCTGGAACAAGGACGGCATCTATTTCAATCGTCTCGATCTCGGTGATCCGACCGCGGTCACGCAGGACGGACGCCCGCTGTACTACAACCAGGCAGGCTTGAATCCGGCCAACTGGGGGGCGACTGCGCCGATCTCGGGTCGTGGCGTCACCGCACGCGCGAACCGCCCGAACGATATCGGCGACGTGATCCTGATCCGCAACACCGACAAGGGTGGCGGCAACCAGATCACGCTGAGCCTGGCCAAGCCGATGTCCGACAACGGTTGGTCATGGCTGGCGGGCTACACGCATACCGAAGCCACCGAGGTGAGTTCGGCGACCAGCTCGCAGAACACCTCGAACTGGAACAACAACCCGATCTATACCGCCAATGAAAACGTGGCCTACGATTCGCGTTACGCGTTCAAGCACCGTTTCACGGGCATCCTGACCAAGGAGTGGAAGTTCTTCGGTGACAACAAGACTTCCGCATCGCTGGTCTACGAAGGTCGTACCGGTCGCCCGTACAGCCTCGTCTACTTCAACGATGCCAATGGCGACAGCCGCAGCGCCAACGACCTGTTCTACGTGCCGTCCGGCCCGGGTGATGTCGTGTTCGGGAATGCGGCCGAAGAACAAGCGTTCTTTGCCTATCTCGATGCACATCCGGAAATCGGCAAGTATCGCGGTCGCGTGGCCCCGGCCAACGCGCTAACCGCCAAGTTCATGCACAACTTCGATGTGCGTCTGACCCAGGAAATCCCGGGCTTCATGGACGGACACAAGGCCGAATTCACGCTCGACATCATGAATATCGGCAATCTGTTCGACAAGAACTGGGGACAGATCGACGACTACGGCTTCTTCTCGACCCGTCGAATCGTCAACTTCGCCGGTATCGATCCGGAAACGGGCAAGTACGTCTACCGATTCAACGGTGCGGACAGCTCGAGCATCCAGGAAGTTAACGGCGATGGCGTGAACACCGGTGTTTCGCGCTGGTCTGTGCAGGCAACCTTCCGTTACAAGTTCTAATCTACGCATCCACGTAGTTGCGACATGCAGCCGGCGCCCGCAAGGGCGCCGGCTTTTTTGTGGGTCGGCCAGCAGGCCAGTCCGATGGCGGTGTATTGACCGCATCAGCCCGGTTCGCGGATGCTAGTCGACCGCATTGACGCGGGAACGACTCGCCGATATGAGCGCGAGTCGATTTGCAGTAGAGACGAGAACACCATGAACCAAACCCGCCAATCCTCCGCCCCGCCTGCGACCGTCAGCGCGCGCATCGCTCCGGCGGCCGGCCTCGACGTCCTGTCGCGCCGGGAGGTCGCACGCCTGCGCGACGCCAGTGCAGGCGGCTTGCATCAACTGCTGCGCAGTTGTGCGCTCGCCGTGCTGACCCAAGGCCTCATCACCGATGATCCGCGCGCAGCTGTCGAGCTGTATGCGGATTTCGAGATCGAGGTACTCCAGCAGGATCGCGGCGTGCAGCTCGAACTGACCCATGCGCCGGCGCATGCCTTCGTCGATGGCAAGATCATCCGGGGCATCAACGAATTGCTGTTCGCGGTCGTCCGCGACATCGTCTATATCGCCACCCAACTCGAAGGTGGCAGCTTCGATCTGGAAACCTCGGAAGGCATCACCCACGCCGTATTCGACATACTGCGCAACGCTCGCGTGCTGCGCCCGAATGTTGATCCCAACCTGGTCGTGTGCTGGGGCGGGCATTCGATTTCGCGCAACGAATACGACTACACCAAGCTGGTCGGCTACCAGTTGGGTTTGCGTGATGTCGACATCTGCACCGGATGCGGCCCGGGTGCGATGAAGGGGCCGATGAAAGGCGCAACGATCGCCCACGCCAAGCAGCGCCGCCGCAAGAACCGTTATATCGGCATCACCGAGCCCGGCATCATTGCAGCCGAGTCTCCGAATCCGATCGTCAACAATCTGGTCATCATGCCGGACATCGAGAAGCGACTTGAAGCGTTCGTGCGTACCGCGCACGCGATCATCGTGTTTCCTGGCGGCGTCGGCACTGCCGAGGAGATTCTCTATCTGCTCGGCATCCTCCTCAATCCCGTCAACATCGATGTTCCTTATCCGTTGATCTTCACCGGGCCGCGAGAATCGGTTGCCTATTTCGAGCAGATCGACCGTTTTCTGCGCCTTGCGCTCGGCGATGAGGTCGCCCGCTTCTACCAGATCATCGTCGATGATCCGACGCAGGTCGCGCGACAGGCCGCCAAGGGTGTGGAGCGGGTGCGCAAGTATCGCCTGGACAATAGCGATGCGTTCTTCTTCAACTGGTCAATCCGTATTGATGAAGCATTGCAGCATCCGTTCCACCCGACCCACGCAGCGATGGCGGGACTGAACCTTCATCGGGAGCAGCCACAGCACCTTTTCGCGGCCGACCTGCGTCGCGCATTCTCCGGAATTGTCGCCGGCAACGTGAAGATCGAGGGCATGCGCGCGATCGAGCAGCACGGTCCCTTCCTGATCCGCGGCGACGCGGCAATCATGCAAGCCCTCGACGAACTGCTGGCCAGTTTCGTCGCCCAGCAGCGAATGAAATTGCCTGGCGGCGCCTCGTATGTTCCCTGTTACCGCGTGATGAGGGACTGAACGCTGTCGCGGCGCCGCAGGTTCATCCAACAACGGCGTGCGACGAAATGAATGCCACGATGTCCTCGTGCCGAGCACATCGTGGCATGGCATTCCCGCTTCCCCGGTCGGTTCGCAGGACTTCGCCTGCGAACTTGCGTGACTATCGTGTCGCACTGCCACGGCTGCTTCCGCCGGTTGGCGTCGTACTGGCGGCAATCTGTACCTTCTGGCCATCGCTGAGGCGCTCGGCACCGCGCACGACCACCTTGTCGCCCGCCTTGAGCACGCTGTCGACGGCGGTGTACTGCCCGTCGCTTGCGCCCACCTGCACGGTTATGCGTTCGCTCGATCCGTCGGCAAGCACGCGAACCACATAGGCGCCGTCGGCGCGTTGCACCAGCGCGTCGCGGGGAACGGCCATCGTGCTTTCGGCATCGCGCTCGGGCAGGGCGACTTCAACGGCATTGCCGACCAGCAATTCGGTAGCACCGAGCGCGATGCGCAACTCGAACTGGCGGGAGCGTTCATCGCCAACGCTGACGACCGTGCGCACGTGCTCGGTCGAGGTCCGGTTGCCTGCGCGAATCGGCAGCACCATCCCGGCGCGGACACTCGATGCGAGGGCCAAAGGCGCAAGGACGCGTGCTTCGAGGTTGGACGTATCGACCAGGTGGGCGATCGCGGTGCCGGTCGCGGCATATTCGCCGCGCTGGGCCAGGCGCTCGGTGACGATGCCCGGGAAGGGGGCGAGCACGCGGGTCTGGTCGAGCTCATATCTCGCGGTATGCACGCGGACCTCGGCCTGGCGCTGCTGGGCAACCAGCTGGCTGACCTGCGCTCGTGCTTCGTCGAGCTGGTTGGCGGCAATGCTGTTGCTCGCAACGAGCGATTGCAGCCGATCGCTTTGCCGCTGTGCCAGCTCCCGCTGTGCCTTGATCTTGGCCACTTCGCTTTGCGCGTCTTCGAGATGCAGGCGGGCCGCCCGGTCTTCGAGTCGGGCGACCATTTCTCCGGCCTTCAGGACGGTGCCGACTTCCGCGACGAATTCGAGTCGCCCCGATGCGCTCGTCGCCAACCGCGCATCATCACGGCTGACCACACTGCCCGGCACCCAGCGCTGCGGCGCGATCGGCATCAGACTGGCTTGGGCGACCTCGACCATCGGTGCCGGGGGCGTCGACCCCTGCGCATGGATCGACGTGCTGAAAAACAGCAGAAACAGGATCGGCAATGCGGATCGGGTCAGTGTCGGGGCAGGCATGGTGGTCTCCGATGATCAGGCTCAAGCGGCGCGCGGGACATCGACCGTGCCGTGCGGGGTTTCGTTCCGCGCGGATTGTTCGCGTCGTCCAGCCATCAGGCGCATCAGGCTTGGCAACAGCAGCAGCGAGAACACCATCGACACGATGACGCCACCGACGATGACCGCGGCGAGGCCCCGGTAGATCACGCTGCCTGGGCCGGGATTGATTGCCATCGGCAGGGCGCCGAGCGCGCCGGTCAGGGTACTCGCGATGATCGCGCGCAGGCGCTGGTTCAATGCCTGGCCTATCGATGATTCGAGATCGAAACCCTGATCCTGCGCGACGCGCGTGCGATCGACCAGCAGGATCGTGTGGTTGACGATGATGCCGACCATCATGATGAAACCGATCATCGTCAGCAGATCGAGCGGCTGGAACGCGATCAATCCGAGTATGCGCAGGCCGATCACGCCGCCGATGAGGGCAACCGGCACGGTCAACACGACGACCAGCGAGTCACGCAGCGAGCGGAACATCGCTGCCATCAACAGGAACAGCACGAACAGTGCGAGCACGAAGTTCTTTGCCATCGTCGCGCTGATCGACTGCAGGCGATCGGCGCTTCCGGCGAGACGGATGTTCGCATCGGCCGGCAGCTTTTCCCTGAGCACCGGCACGACTTCGTTCTGCAGCGTCGCCAGCGCGTCTTCGAGCGACAAGGTGGGCGGCGGATCCATCGTCAGGGTGACCGTACGTCGATGGTCGAGTCGGCGGATCTGGCCGGGCCCGAGTGCTTTCTCGAGACGGATCACGTCGCCCAACGGAATGACCTGTCCATTCGGGGTGACCAGTGGTGCCTCGGCGAGCGCCTCGGCGGTTTCGCGACGATCGGCACGCAGGATGATCGGCAGCCGGTTCTGGCCGTCGAAGTATTCGCCGAGCCAGGCGCCATCGCCCAGCGTGCGCACGATCGTGCCGACAGCCGCGCGGTCCCAACCGGCCTCGGCGATACGGCGGTCGTCCGGGATCGCGCGCAATTCCAGCGAATTCTGGTCGGTGTTCGGGTTGGCCTGGACATTCGCACCCGGGAACTTCGCCTCCAGCAATACGCGTCCTTCCTCGGCCACGCGGTCGAGCGCCTTGGTGTCGTCGCTTTGCAGGTGGATCGCGACCGAGCGCGCGGAACCGCCGACGCCGCCGAACAACTCACCCTCGGTGGCGAAGGCACGCGTATCGGGAAAGCCCTTGGTGATCTCGTCGCGCATGATCGTCTCGAGCTCGCCGATGCGCGTCTCGTCGACCACGCGCGCACCGATCGTGCCGCCACCGGGCCATAGCCAGATGTAGTAGTTCTTGAGCTGCGGCTGCTTTTCGCCCTTCATGTACGGCTGCAGGCGCGCGATCAGCTTGTCGCCAATTTCGCGATTGACCACTTCCGGACTCATCCCGGGCGGGAAGCTGAAGAAGGCATCGATAGCCGCGCGTTTCACCGGCGGCAGGTAGTCGAGCTTGGGCAGGAAGATCCAGCACGCGACGAGCGGCAGCACGAGCAGGCCCATGATCCAGCCGAGTTGCTTGGTCCGATTGTCGGTCCAGCGAAGGATCAGCGCGGTCAATGCCGGCCAGCCGTCGCCATATCCGGATTTCAGTTTCTTGGCCTTGAGCCAGCCACCGGCTGCGGCCGGCAACACGGTGATCGCGACGACGATCGACAAGGCGACCGCAATCGATATGGTCAGCGCGAGATCGGCAAAGATCTGGCCTTCGACATCGCGCAGGAACAGTACCGGCAGGAATACCGCGATCGTCGTGATCGTCGACGCGACCAGGGCCGGCACGACTTCACGCGTGCCGGTTTGCGCCGCTTCGACCGGGGTCATCCCCGATTCCTTGAGTCGGATGATGTTGCCGGAAACGACAATCGCGCCCTCGACGACCATGCCTACCGCAAACGCCAGGCCCGCCAGCGAGATCACGTTGAGCGTTCGCCCGCCGAGATCGAGTGCGCCGAAAGTGGCCAGCAGGCAGACCGGGATGGCCGTTGCGATCAGCAGGGTTGCGCGCCAGTCGCGCATGAACCACCACACGCAGATGAGGGCGAGCAGGGCGCCGATGACGAGATTCTCGGTCAGCAGATTGACTGCCCGATGGATGAACAGGGACGAGTCGTAGCTTTGCTCGATGCCGAGACCGCGAGATTTCAATGCGCCCTCGCGCAACTCGGCGACCACGGTCTTGACCTGCTCCAACGTGCCGAGCACATTGGCGCCGGGCGAGCGCAGCACCTGCAGGCCGATCGCCGGATTGCCATTCTGGTAGACGAAGAATTGCTGCTCGGGCGGACGCTTCTCGATCGTCGCGACATCGCCGAGCTTGATCGGCCGTCCATCGCGCCACGCCAGCACCAGGTCGCCGAGTTCCTCGGGCTTGTAGCGCCCGGTGAAGCGCAGCGTGTATTGCTGGCGGCCGACGCCGATCTGGCCGGCCGAGACATCGGTCGCGCGTACCGCACGCTGGGCGATGTCCGGAATACCGACCCCGAATGCGGCAGCCTTGGCGAGATCGACCGTGATGCGGATATCGTCGGGTGGCCCCGAATTGACATTGACCGAGGCGACGCCGGGCACCGATTCGATGCGCGGCTTGATCACATCCTCGATATAGCTGCGATAGTCCTCGATCGGTCCCTTCGTTCCGGGCAGGAGCTGGACGAAGAACCACGACAGCGAATCGTTCGAGTCATTCTGGCCGCCACCCAGCTGGATGATCGGCCGGTCGGCGTCCTGGGGTTGCGAGCGTACCCGGTTCATGCGGCCGATCACGTCGATCAGCGCTGAACGCATGTCGGTGCCGATCGCGAACGTCAGATTGATGAAACTGCCGCCCGTATTCGCGTTGCCTTCGATTTCCTCGACGCCCGGCAGACCCTGCAGGACCTGTTCCTGCGGTTCGAGCAATTCCGCTTCGGTTTCCTCGGGTGAAGCCGCGCGCCAGCCGGTGAAGATCGAGATGTTCGGTCGGTCGATATCGGGGAACAGTTGCAAGGGCAATCGGCCCAGGCTCATCGCGCCGAACAGGCAGATCAGCAGCACGACGACGCCGACCGCGATCGGATTGCGAATTGATGCTTGGATCAGTCGCATGGCAGGGTCCTCCGCTCCGGCGCGAGAATGCGCCGGCCTGCTGCCGAATGGGATGCGGCAAAGGTCATGAGGGTTACTTTGGTCATGCCCGGGATGGAAGACCGGAATTCGACCTGACATGTTGAACTTGGCGTGCGGTTGCCGCCTCGTACCCTCGTTCGCCCCGACTCGTCGGTGCGATACCCTTTTGATGCTAGGCAACAAAAAAGCCGCGACTGCTCGCGGCTTTTTTGATTGGATTGGCGCCCGAAGCTGGACTCGAACCAGCGACCCCCTGATTAACAG